>SMFC01000037.1_pt1 | contig 19361 bp, 18 predicted proteins | sample 2456331 | NCBI WGS metagenome assembly SMFC01 (sample SAMN10132608, study PRJNA489261) | soil metagenome | isolation source: day120 control-loamy sand soil ammended | place: USA
ATCTTTCTAACACCTCGTCAGTGCCAGAAGCTGGACTTCGATATACTTAACAACTCAGCAATCTGCTTCGTTCGTTTCCGTCTATCTCGTCGGTATGGGTGCATTCTAGAGGATTTCAGAATCATTGCAACCCCCTATTCACTATATTTTTCACGTATGTCTTTTTTTTCTACAAAAAATCCTAAAAAATCGCTTTTTTATCTAATTTTTAAGCGTTTTTATGCAATAAATGCACTAAACACATCATTTTATTTTTATAAGCCAAAATTTAATTAGACTTAAAAGCGATCAATATAATAGCTAGAGCAGTAATTTTTGCTGTTTATCCTTAAATAATGCTTTTTATCTCGTTCAACCCCCAGAAACAAAACCAAATCATGACATATTAGCGAAACCAACGATTCTTTCCTTTTGGCTTGGTAGTTCATTCGCACTTTTTCAGTGAAACTTCTTATAAAAGCGTATAGGTATCTTAGGCTATAGAGCAGTATTCAATGATTTTGGTGTTTGGGTATAAGGCCGCACAAGCTTGCTTATCTATATAGATATAGAGATAGAACATATCAGCAGGTTAATTCTATTCAGTTACTTTTCCTGCTTGCGCTGCCCAAGCCAGTATTGCATGACTTCTATAATTATGTCTTTTTTGCCCTGATAGTCTTCAGCAACAAAGAATAGTTTTGCACGTCGCGGTAAACGCTCTTCAATCAGGGAAAATAGATAGTAATTCGCAGCCAGATCAAGCTGCATAAATAAGTTATAGACAGGGATATAACGTTGCTGTTTTTGTTCGGCAGACTGATATTCAAATAAGAAACTTAAAATACAATCAATGTCTTCATCAAAAATATTTTCTGTTGGATAGCGATACATCGAACCCCCTCTGCTTTCTTTTTATATTGTGCTGTCTTTTGCGAACCAATATAGTCAGCCACCCTTTAGCTAGCAAAACAACACTTAATTAGAGGATGAATTCTAGGTGGAATGTCCTCCAAGAAAATAATACCTGCGGTTTTAAAGGTTACCCTCTAGATGCTTTGAACCAATTCTCTAGATGAATAAATCCTATAGATAATAAACCCGAAAAGCAAGCAATTTGGGAAAATTTAACTCTTGTTTTTATAGGGTTTTTTTTGAAGTTGCTTATTTGCTTTATGAATATAGGACATCAATAAAAAAGCAGACCGAAGCCTGCTTTTATTTCAATAACTTATCAATTTTTTAATCGGTGAAAGTAACTTTCGCAATCGCTTTTTTGCTGGCCTGAACGATCAAGGTCAGATTTTCCTTAACCGAATAAGAACTATCTACAGTGTGCCAATCCACTTTCACCGCGCCACGACCTAAAGCATCTTTGGCTTGGGCCGCATTCTTGGTTAAACCTGCTTCACGTAAAATTGAAGTAATAAAGATTTCACCACCAAACTCGCCACGTGAAATAGTGACTTCTGGCGTACCTTCCGGTAATTCACCCTCAGTAATGATATTACCCGCACCTTTATGTGCATGCGCAGCAGCGTCACTTCCGTGGAAACGCTCAACCAGCTCCAGCGCAAGAATCTTTTTCACCTCTTGAGGATTACGGCCTTCAGCAATTTCTTTTAGCAACTGCTGAATTTCTTCAATTGATTTAAAGCTGAGCAGATCAAAATAACGCTCAATCAATGCATCCGGCATTGAAAGCACTTTTTGATACATCGCACCTGGCGCATCAAATACACCAATATAGTTGCCTAAAGATTTAGACATTTTATTCACGCCATCTAAACCTTCAAGAATAGGCACCGTAATACACACTTGTGCTTCCTGATCATAACGACCTTGTAGCGTACGACCCATCAACAGGTTAAAGGTCTGGTCTGTACCACCCAACTCTACGTCCGCTTCTAAAGCCACCGAATCATAACCTTGTACCAATGGATACAAGAATTCGTGAATCGCGATCGGCTGTTGACTGTTATAACGCTTGGTAAAGTCGTCACGCTCCAACATACGCGCCACAGTTTGCTGTGATGCCAATTGAATTAAATCAGCCGCGGTTTTTTGTGCAAACCATTCCGAGTTAAATACAACTTTGGTTTTGTTTGGATCAAGAATTTTAAACACTTGTTCTTGATAGGTTTTTGCATTTTCTAAAACTTGTTCACGTGATAATGGTGGACGTGTAGCACTTTTACCTGTTGGATCACCGATCATCGCCGTGTAGTCACCGATCAGGAAGAATACTTCGTGGCCCAAATCCTGAAATACTTTTAACTTGTTGATGAGAACCGTATGACCTAAGTGCAGGTCAGGCGCAGTTGGGTCAAAACCTGCTTTAATTTTTAATGGACGATTCTTTTTTAATTTCTTAAGAAGGTCTTCTTCAGAAATAATTTCATGGGTGCCTCGTTGAATGAGGGCAAGTTGTTCTTCAGCCGGCAGGAAATTTGACATCACAAAATCCAATACATCAGTTACTCAATTTGTGCGATATACTAACACTTTTTCAGCATATTGCAGGCTTAAGAATAACCATGACAGCGATCTATATTGGGGTAATGACCGGCACAAGCATGGATGGTGTCGATATTGTTGCTGCTTCTTTTGATCCTTTACAGCTTCATGCCACACTCACTTTGGCATTCGATCCTGACCTCCGGCATGAGCTGATGGCACTGACTTTGCCCGATGACAATGAAATTGACCGTATGGGCAAGGCCGATGTGGCCTTGGCAGAAATGATTGGTCATGGTATCAACCAACTGATTGAAAACAACCAGTTAGATAAATCTAAAATTAAAGCCATTGGCTCACATGGTCAGACCATCCGCCATCGCCCTGAGCATGGTTTTACCCTGCAAATTGGTGACCCCAATATTATTACCGAAATCACCCAGATTCCGGTGATTTCAGATTTCCGTCGTCGTGATTTGGCGGCTGGCGGTCAAGGCGCACCATTGGTGCCGGCCTTTCATCAGGATATTTTCCAGCATGACAGCATTCACCGGGTGATTTTAAATCTGGGCGGGATTGCTAATGTCAGCCTGTTACCTGCCGGAAAGCCTGATGATGTTTATGGCTTTGATACAGGGCCGGCCAACATTCTGATGGATGCCTGGTGCGCGCGTTATACCGGCCAGCCTTATGATGAAAATGGCAATTGGGCCGCTTATGGTACGCCGATTCGCAGCCTGCTGGATCGTTTACAGTCACACGAATTTTTCTCTAAAGAACCGCCTAAAAGTACCGGCCGTGAAGACTTTAACCTGGAATGGCTGGATGAACAGATTGCCGACTGGCGCAATGACCTGCAATACGATGAACTGGAAGATACCCCGGAAAATGTGCAGGCGACCTTATTAAAGCTCACCACCCGTGCCATTAAAAAAGCCATTTATCGTTCTGGCATGGATACTGGACAAGTTTTCGTGTGTGGTGGTGGCGCTTATAATTCTTATTTACTTGAGCAACTGCGCTGGCGCTTACGCAAACATGAATGGAGCATACAAACCACGGCTGATTTGGGCCTCAGTCCGACCTGGGTAGAAGCCACCGCCTTTGCCTGGCTGGCGATGCGTTTTATCAAGCAACTCAATGGTAACCTGCCAGCGGTGACCGGTGCTTTAGGCTACCGTGTTCTGGGAACCATTACTGCTGTTTAAACCTGACCAGAGCAATCTAAAGTTATAAAAAAAGGTCTACATTTATACAGACCTTTTTCATTTTCAATCTTACTTATTGCATCATCAGTTTGGCATTTTCATTACGGAACGCACGCAGAATCTGCTGGCCGGCGCGGCCGGTCGGACTCAAGCCCAAACGCTGCTGTTCCTGACGAATCGCCTGACGGGTTTTATCACCGATCAGACCATCCACCGCACCAATGTCATAGCCACGATTTAGTAAAAATTGCTGAATCTCGCGACGTTCTGAACGCGAAGTACCCGCGTCATCGGTTGGCCAAGATGTGCTGAAGCTCCCTTTACCCTGTAAACGATCAGATAAATGCGCAATCGCCAAGGCATAACTTTCTGCTGCATTATAGCTATAAATGGCATCAAAGTTTCTAAAGACCAGGAAGACTGGGCCATTCGGGCCGGCAGGCGCAAGCAAGCCAGCCTGAGAAGATGCTGATAAATTCCCTTGAATTAAAGGGGAACCATCGGCACGCACTACACCACGGCTAATCCAGCTATTCAGTGATTTTTTATTGCGACGGCCTTCATTTGAGATTGACATGCCTTGCGGGATTTTTACTTCAAAACCCCAAGGCTGTCCGGCCTGCCAACCACGCTTGCTTAAAAAGTTGGCGGTTGATGCCAAAGCATCGGGAATACTCGAAACCAGATCACGGCGGCCATCGCCATCAAAATCGACCGCAAGCTCATCATAGGTCGATGGCATAAACTGGGTATGACCAAAAGCTCCAGCCCATGAACCTTTCAGCTGATCCTCTCGTACATCACCGCGCTGTAACAGTTTCATCGTGGTAAAAAACTCACCACGGAAATAACTCTGGCGTCGCCCTTCACAGCTCAATGTTCCCAGAGCCTGCAATAAAGGATAGCGACCGGAAATATCACCAAAATTACTTTCTACACCCCATACCGCGACAATCGTTTCTGCAGGCACGCCATAGGCTGCGGAAACACGATTTAAGACTTCGCGATGTTGCTGTAATTTTTGCCGGCCGAGCTGAACCCGCTCTTCATCGACTAAACCAGACAAATAGTCCCAAATCGGGGTAGAAAATTCCGGTTGATAGTTTAAACGTTCAATTACGGAATAATCAGGCGTTAAATTTTGCGTATAACGGTCATAGCTGGCTGCACTGACGCCTCTTGATACAGCCTGACTACGTAAATTTGCCAAACAGTTTTGAAAATTATTCTGGGCAGGAAAATTTGACGGGCTGCTGGCCGCTGAAGGCAAAGTAGTCGTGTCGACACGCTGACCATTAATAATCAGCTCGGCATTTGCCTGAGAAACAGCCAAGAATAAAGAACCAACCACAAGCGCAAAACGTTGCATAAGACCCTTGAATATTTAGATTTTGAATTATGTTCTTAACATAGCAGCTCAATCTAAAAATTAAAGCTCAAATAGGTAAATTTAAATTCATAATTTCTGCACTTTTGAATTCATTTTGTAGTTTTAAATTTAAATAACTTATCCACAACTTGTTTTTAAATTCAAAAGCAGCGGCGCTGTTTGAATTTAAATTTAAAATCCAGGAAACAACCTTTAAATTCAAAACCTTCTTTGTGGATAACTTAATATAAACAGGATTAATCAGATATTTATCAAGGTCTTGTTTTGTGAATTAAAAAACAGGGTGACTTGGTTTATTTTTAAATTTAAAACTTTGAATTTAAATTCATATTTTGAATTCATTTAAACTTTAAATTCAAAGACTGTTTTAAATTTATTATTTTGAATTCAAACCAGCATTGAATTTTTAAATTCAAAGTATTTCTCTGTGGTCTGTGAATCTTCATTTAGACTCTTTTATGTATACGCAATTGTTTATTTTACAATCAATTGAAAAATATCATGATCCGATAAATGGCAGGCATTTTCGAAGAGGCGCAATCATGCCTGAATCTGGATAAATAAAAAAGCGACCACCGAAGTGATCGCTTTTTTTATCAGCAAGATAGCGTTTAAATGGTCATATCTTCGCTCAATGCCAGTGGATTCGGTAAAATCTTCGCCAGTTGACGGCATAAAGTCGTCAGCTGAGTACTGTCGGTTGGCATCAGGGTAATGTGACCAATCTTACGACCTTCACGCTCTGACTTGTTATACAGATGCAAATGCGCACCTTCTAAAGCCAGAACATCTGCAGATTTTGGATGCTGTCCGATGATATTCACCAGTACGCTTGGACGAATCACTTCCGTTGAACCCAGTGGCAGACCGGCCACCGCACGAATATGGTTTTCGAACTGTGAGCAGACTGCACCTTCAATCGACCAGTGCCCTGAGTTATGCACACGTGGTGCCATCTCGTTTGCATATAGACCTTTATCTGTCACAAACAGCTCAAGGGTCAAGACGCCCACATAGTTCAGATGATTGAGTAGGCGAGTGATGTAGTCCTGTGCGACCGGCTGCAAGTCTGCACTGTTCGGTGCAGGCACAATCGAGTGCGACAGAATGCCATTGTGATGATGATTTTCAGCCAGGGGCCAGGTTTTTACATCACCATTTTGACCACGTACCGCAATGATCGACACTTCACGTGAGAACGTCACAAAGCTTTCTGCAATCAGTTCACCGGCAGGGCCAAGTTCCGCCCAAGCCTGCTCAATTTGATCAGCACTCCGCAGGACAAATTGACCCTTACCATCGTAACCACCGCGAGAGGTTTTTAATACGATTGGTAAGCCCAGTTCAGCCACAGCAGCCTGTAAACCTTCAAGTGCAGTCACTGCTTTATACGGCGCAACAGGAATGTCGAGCGTATCAAACAGGGCTTTTTCAGACAGACGATGCTGTGCAATTGCCAAGGCTTGGCGTGGTGGATGCAGGTCTTTATTTTTCACCAGCACATCCACATCTGCAAGCGGGGTATTTTCAAATTCCAGACTGAATACATCAGCACTGTCAATAAAATCCTGTAGACCATTTTCGGCCTTGCTGGAAATCACTTGACCGAGTGCCGCAGAAGGGCAATCCGTACTTGCTTCAAAGAAAGTACATTGAATATTCAATGGCAATGCCGCTTGCGCCATCATGCGCCCGAGCTGACCGCCGCCAAAAATACCGATGGTTTTATCCATGATGTCTGTCCCGTATGAAGCTTGGTTTTAGTTTTGACCAGGAATGTTATTGCTTGCCACTTTATCTGTTTGTGCCGCACGGAAATCTGCAACATTTTTCGCGATATCAGGGCGGGTCAGACCTAAAATTTGCGCTGCCATAATGGCTGCATTGGTTGCACCGGCAGGGCCAATCGCAAGCGTACCCACCGCAATACCTGCTGGCATTTGTACAATTGAAAGCAAAGAATCGACGCCGTTTAAAATGGATGATTTGACTGGCACACCCAGGACTGGAAGATCAGTCTTTGCCGCACACATGCCCGGCAAATGCGCAGCACCACCCGCACCGGCAATAATCACCTGAATGCCACGATCACGCGCCTGTTCAGCATATTCAAATAAACGGTCAGGAGTACGGTGTGCAGAAACGACTTCAGCTTCAAATGGGACACCAAGCTGCTTGAGCATGTTGGCAGTATGTTCGAGAGTTGCCCAATCTGATTGAGAACCCATGATAATTCCTACTAGAGGAGCATCTTGTGCAGCAGCCGCATTCATTGCAAATTTTCCAGAGATTAAAGTAACAAAAAATAAATCTCGACGAGAGAGCCAAGCTTTAATAGGAGGTGCTTATTATAGACTGATTTTTCGGCTTCATAAAATTTAACGGTCAAAGCAAGGTTCGATTTTTCTTATTTTTTTGGCAGAATATTAAAAACTGGAATAAAAATAGGCGTGTAGTCTGCAAAGCTTTCGATCAGGAAGTTCTGAAGACAAAATACACACATCCGCACAGACACAAGGCTGCCCAGAGATAATCCAGTTTAAAGGGCTGCTTAAACATGAAAATCATAAAAGGCACAAAGACCAGCAAGGTCACCACTTCCTGAGTGATTTTCATTTGCCCCACGGCCAGTCCCTGCTGTGCCAGTAATCGGGTGGCCGGAATCATCAGACTATATTCAAACAGGGCAATCATCCAGCTGAATAAAATTGCCTGCCACAACGGCGCATCATGCGGTAAAAATTTTAAATGCCCATACCATGCCAAGGTCATAAAGCAATTGGCAATTACCAGAAGAAATAAAGCCGGTAACATCGGCATGTACTCTGCAAAAAGATCGGGTTTATTCTACGATTTATTTTGCAAAAAGATATTCTCTAAATTTGAAATTTTCTCTGAATTTATCTGTGAAACAGGATTTAAAAATTCCCGCAGCAATGCTTGAACTTTGACTATCTTTTCCGTGTAAGCCTTGCTATCGTTGCTTGCAAATTGAATAAATCATGATAACCGCACCAATATAAGGTGATGGGTCAGACAGGAACGGAGTGAAGTAGATGCATCTGCATATTTTGGGTATTTGTGGCACTTTTATGGGATCGCTGGCGCTCCTTGCACGCGATCTGGGCCACAAGGTGACAGGTTCAGATTTGAACGTCTATCCACCGATGTCGACCCAACTTGAAAATGCAGGCATCAGCTTGATGCAGGGTTATGAGCGTAGTCACTTGCAGCCACATCCGGACCTGATCATTGTCGGCAATGCCATGAAGCGTGGTATTGATGCAGTAGAATATATGCTGAATGAAGGCTTGCCCTATATTTCAGGCCCGCAGTTTCTGGCAGATCATGTTCTGCAAGGCAAACATGTATTGGGGGTTGCGGGTACACATGGCAAAACCACCACCACAACCATGCTGGCCTGGGTGCTGGATCAAGCCGGTTTAGAGCCAGGCTTCCTGATTGGTGGTGTGCCACTGGGTTTTAGTGAGAGTGCACGTCTCGGTGGCGGCAAATATTTCTGTGTCGAGGCGGATGAATACGATTCGGCTTTCTTCGACAAGCGTTCCAAGTTTGTACATTACCATCCAAAAACGGCGATTTTAAATAACCTTGAATTTGACCATGCCGATATCTTTGATGATCTGGCTGCAATTCAAAAACAGTTCCATCATTTAGTTCGTACTATTCCAAGCGAAGGCCGAATCATTGCGCCGATTACCGAAAGCAATATCGATGAAGTACTAGAGCAGGGTTGCTGGACACCGGTGGTGCGCACCAGTCTGGATGCCAATGAAAAATCTGAACTGTATGCCGAACAGTTATCGACAGATGGTTCTCACTTTAAAGTCTTGCAACACGGTGTGGTGAAAGGTGAAGTGCAGTGGAGCATGACCGGACAGCATTCGGTGGCCAATGCGCTCGCGACGATTGCCGCTGCCGAGCATGTCGGCGTCTCCATTGAAACCGCCTGTGAAGCTTTATCTAATTTCGGTGGGGTAAAACGCCGTATGGAACTGTTAGGCACAGTCCGTGGTATTGAGGTTTATGATGATTTCGCCCATCATCCGACAGCGATTGATACGACCTTGGAGGGCGCGCGCAAACGACTGGGTGAACGCAAACTCTGGGCAATTATTGAACCACGCTCCAATACCATGCGTATGGGCAGTCATAAAGAGGGTCTGGCTCATTCAGCACGTCTGGCCGATGCAGTAATCTGGTATCAACCGGAAGGACTGGACTGGGATCTGCAACCGGTCATTAATGCTGCGCCAAATAAAGCCAAAATTGCACGCACACTGGATGACATCATTCAGACCGTGGTAGCAGAGGCAGGTGAGGGCGATGTGGTGGTGATCATGTCAAATGGCGGTTTTGGTGGTTTGCATCAGAAATTGATCAGTGCTTTAAACGCATAAAATAGATGCGTGGATAAGTATGTGAAAAAAGAAGCCCGCGATGCGGGCTTCTTTTTTTAGGGCAATTGTTTTAGCAAAAAGAGAGAATGGCTGTTTTGACCTTTGCATTGCATGATGTCAAATTGGCCTAAAATGCCGATCACTCATCAGTCATTACGCATGATGTTTTGTTGCAATCTGAACGCGAGATAGATTGCAGCAGCACATCACTCAAGGCACAATCGAGAAGAACACAGGTATTTATAGACCTGACAGCCAGATCAGAATCAGGTCATTCTCATTCCTCACTCCTTCAGGAGATGTGTCATGACAACAATGAAAGCCATGGTCTATTACGGCAAAAACGACATCCGGTTTGAAGACCGTCCCATTCCCACTATTTTGCATCCCAGCGATGCGGTTATCAAACTCACTAAAGTCACTATTTGTGGTACAGACCTCGGGATCTGGAAAGGTAAAAACCCGGAAATTGAACAGCAAGCCACACGCAAACAGGGCAGTTTTAATGGCCGTATTTTAGGCCATGAAGGCATTGGCATTGTAGAAGAAGTCGGTTCTGCCGTTCAAAACTTCAAAAAAGGCGACCGGGTGATTATTTCCTGTGTCAGCCGCTGTGGAACCTGTGAAAACTGTCAGAAACAGCTGTATGCACATTGTCGCAATGAAGGCGGCTGGATCATGGGCTATATGATTGATGGTACTCATGCCGAATATGTACGCACGCCGTTTGCGGATACTTCTCTTTATCATTTACCTGAAGGGTTAAATGAAGATGTCGCTGTGTTTTTATCGGATATCTTGCCGACATCACATGAAATTGGTGTGCAATATGGCGATGTCAAACCCGGAGATAATGTGGTGATTGTCGGTGCCGGCCCGATCGGCATGAGCTGCCTGCTGACCGCTCAATTCTATTCACCGGCCAACATCATCATGGTCGATGTCGATGACAACCGACTCGAGTTCGCCAAAACAGTGGGAGCGACGCATAGCATTAACTCCGCGAAAGAAGATGCCATACAACGTGTGCTGGAGCTGACGGATGGGCGAGGGGTCGATTGTGCCATTGAAGCGGTTGGTCTGGAGGCGACCTGGAATATCTGCCAGCATGTAGTCAAAGAGGGTGGACATATTGCCAATGTCGGCGTACATGGCAAATCAGTTAATTTTGAACTGAATAAACTCTGGATTAAAAACCTGACCATCACCACCGGACTGGTCAATGCCAATACCACTGCTATGCTGCTCAAAACCTGCTGTTCCGGTAAATTACCGCTGGAAAAACTGGCGACCCATCACTTTAAATTTAATGAATTTGAAAAAGCTTATGATGTGTTCAAGCATGCAGCCGATGAAAAGGCCTTGAAAGTGATGATCGAACTCAATTAATGCGGGAAAGTAAAAAGTCCGCTTGGCGGACTTTTTTTATTTGTAGCTGGAGTGAAAAATAGGGCATATCACCGCACTACTTATCAGCTTGTATTGAAAGCTCATTAGGCCGTTTTGCTCTTGGCAAATCGATCTAAATGATTAAGTAGAAGAGGCCGCGACATCAGATAAACTTTGGTCACGCTTAAACATCACATCCACATAGGAACATTGCGGAATGATGGTTAAACTTTTTTCACGGGCAAAATCGACCAGCACATCCAGCATTTTTCGGGCAACGCCCTGACCACGCAAGGAATGATCGACCCAGGTATGATCTGCAATAATCACCGAGGCTTCCCGCCATTGATAGGTAATCTCGGCCAGACGTCGACCTTGATCTTCCATAAAAAATACACCACCGCGTTTTGAATCTTGATATTGAATCTGCATAGATCTCCACCTTTATTTTCATTTTTAACTGCTTAACACATCGCTGAAATTAGGATCACGCTCAAATACCGATTGAGCAAAAGGGCATTCCGGAATAATCTTGACCCCTTGCTCACGGGCAAACTTGACCGCTGCTTCGACCAGATAATGTCCGACATGCTGTCCACGCAAACTGTCATCGACCCAGGTATGTTCAATCACCAGTCGATCCTCATCTTTCCAGAAATAGCTCATTTCGGCCAGACGCTTTTCATTTGGCTCGACAAACCATTGACCTTGACTGCCTTGTTGCTGATGCTCAATCAACATCCTCTAAACTCCGTATTTTTAATCCAGACTGACATATTTTTCAGTCGCATATTGTTCGATTTCTTTAAACGATTGTGAATCTGTGCTCTTTCCTGATATCACCGTGCAATGAACAGGTTTAAACTGCCTGTCTGTTGTTTAAGCCAGATATTTATGTCCAGCCCTTCTTTTAGCTCCTCGGTAAGACGTCAATGGATCTGCGTAATTGCGTTAGCCAGTGCCGCCTTTATTTTCAACACCACCGAATTTATTCCCGTGGCCTTACTCAGTGATATTGGCGCAAGTTTTGACATGTCGGCGACTCAGGTCGGGTTGATGCTGACCATTTATGCCTGGGTCGTGGCTTTATTGTCTTTACCGATGATGCTACTGACCAAAAACATTGAACGGCGTTTCTTGTTGATGGTTTTATTTGCGGTCTTCATTTCCAGTCATGTGCTGTCTTATTTTGCCTGGAGTTTCAGTGTTCTGGTATTTAGCCGGATCGGGATTGCAGTAGCGCACGCGCTGTTTTGGTCAATTACCGCTTCGCTTGCAGTACGTGTCGCACCAGCAGGCAAAGAATTTCAAGCCTTGGGTTTATTGGCCACAGGTACTGCCATGGCCATGGTTCTGGGAATTCCCTTTGGTCGCATGATCGGGGAGGCCTATGGCTGGCGCAATAGTTTTGCCTTGATTGCCATCGTCGCCAGCGTGGTCTGCCTGCTACTGGCCAAAACCTTGCCCTTATTACCGAGTGTCAATTCAGGTTCACTCAGCAGCTTGAAAACCTTGTTAAAACGTCCAAGCCTGATGCTGGTATTTGCCCTGACGGTCATTGTAATTAGTGCACAATTCACCGCCTATAGTTATATCGAGCCATTTTCACTGAATATTGCCCAGCTCAGTTCTGTACAGACCACGACTTTATTGCTGGTCTATGGTGGGGCAGGTTTAATCGGCTCTTATCTATTTGGCCGTTTTGCACCGCATTTTCCCAAACTTACTATTCCACTGTTCACACTTGGACTGGCTATCTCGTTGCTATTATTGCTGCCGTTGTCCAGCAATGTCTTGCAGTTAAATACCCTGGCTTTACTCTGGGGCGTCAGTATTATTGGTTTCAGTCTGGCCTTACAAGCCAAGACCTTAAATCTGGCCTCCGATGCCACCGACGTGGCCATGGCGATTTATTCTGGCCTGTATAATATTGGAATTGGTGCTGGCGCTTTACTCGGTGGGATCGCAACGGCACAGATCGGCTTGCACAGTATTGGCTGGCTCGGGGCCATCTTGGCCAGTCTGGGTTTTCTCATCACGTTATATTTAATTCGCCGTCCGGATTTTATTGCTCAAAAAATAGCTTGAATCATGCATTTTTGTAAATGAAATTGTAGTCTTAATAAAAATCTGTCATGCTTCTACATATTGAGCATTTGCTCAAACAGAATTTCGTTTGAACAAGGGGAGTAGCCTCCTCCAAACGTTTAGCAATTGTAGTTCAGATTGTTCAACGTGTCAGAATATCGTCATTACACTTTGCAAAAAGTCGGTATCTGAGCATCTTACTGCGACACTTTCAATGAGAAGTGTAACACTAAGATGTAGGCAAGACCTTGATCATGTTGGTATAGATGTTTTTCATCTGACAACAGGTCAAGGTTTTTTTATGGCCGATTGTCAGATGTGGAGAATTCACATGGAAACAATTGGTACGCTGTGGCTGTATCTTGTCTTTTTCGCGATTGTCGCAGTCATGCTGATCATCGATTTCGTCGGCTTTAAACATCAGCATGGTCAGGAGGTCAAAGTCCGGACTGCGGCCTACTGGAGTATTGCCTGGGTCAGTGTCGCGACTTTATTTGGTGGTGGTTTATGGCTCTATCTGGAGCAGACCGCAGGTACTGCAATTGCCAATGCCAAGGTCATGGAATACTTCGCTGGTTATCTGCTGGAAAAATCCCTGGCAATTGATAACGTCTTTGTCTGGCTGATGATCTTCGCTGCTTTCGCCATTCCACCCGCGCTGCAACGTAAATTGCTGCTCTACGGTGTACTCGGTGCGATTGTCCTCAGAACCATCTTTATTTTTATTGGCGCCTGGTTCGTTCAGGAATTCTCATGGATTTTATATATCTTCGGTGCCTTCCTGGTGTATACCGGCTTTAAATTCCTGCGTGGTCAGGATGAAGAAGAAAGCAATATTGAAGATATGGCGATTCTGAAATGGCTGCGTAAACGTATGCGGATTACCCCGCAACTTGAAGCTGACAAATTCTTTATCCGTAAAGATGGTTTACTGTGGGCAACGCCGTTATTCCTGGTTTTGATTCTGGTCGAAGCCTCGGATGTGATCTTTGCGGTCGATTCTATTCCGGCAATTTTCGCTGTGACCACCGATCCCTTCATTGTACTGACTGCTAACCTGATGGCGATTTTGGGTCTGCGCGCGATGTTCTTCCTGTTATCGGGTGCCGCATCAAAAATGCATTATCTGCCATATGGTCTCGGGATTATTCTGGTCTTTATCGGCTTTAAAATGCTGATGCTGGATGTATTCCATATGCCAATCTGGATTTCACTGAGCTTTATTGTGATTGTCTTGACGATCACGGCGATCCTGTCGATTCGCCACAGTAAAAAACATAACCAAACCACGCTCTAATAACTGTATAGACGATCATCTTTAGCGTCACAAAAGTCCGTTCAATCATGAGCGGACTTTTTTTATTGCTCGACTGCCTTACCACAGCTTCGACTTAACTCAGGCAAATGAAGTCAGCATGATCACGTTATAAATCCACTGAAGTGGGTTACAATCTATTGAAAAAATTAAAAGCACAGGTTTTAACATGTCTTCTCAGATTGCAACAACGGCAGTCCGCGGTCGTTTCCTTGATATCCAGCATACAGTTGCCCAGGCACATGAGATTGATGACCAGGTGCGCTATGTAGAAGATGGTCTGATCATCATGCAAGATGGCAAGATTCAATGGTTTGGCAGCTGGGATGAAGGGCAGAAACATCTAGCTGAAAATATCCAGGTCGCCCATTATCCTGAACAGCTGATTGTGCCGGGATTGATCGATACCCATATTCATTTCCCGCAAACCGAGATGGTCGGGGCCTATGGCGAACAACTGCTGGAATGGTTAAATACCTATACTTTTCCAACAGAAATCCAGTTTGCAGATACAGCCTATAGCGAAAAAATCGCCGAATTTTTTGTGCAGGAATTGCTTAAAAATGGCACCACCACGGCACTGGTCTTCTGTACCGTACATCCTGAATCAGTAGATGCTTTGTTTACAGCGGCGAGTCGCAGAAATATGCGTCTGATCGCCGGTAAAGTCTTGATGGACCGACATGCACCGGAAGCGCTGAAAGATACGGCAGAAAGTGCTTATACCGATTCTAAAGCGCTGATTGAGAAATGGCATGGGCAGGGCCGTAACCTGTATGCCATTACCCCTCGCTTTGCCCCGACGTCCACCAATGAACAACTTGAAAAAGCAGGTCAGCTCAAAGCCGAATATCCAGATGTCTATGTACATACCCATTTAAGTGAAAATAAAAATGAAATTGCCTGGGTCAAAGAGTTATTTCCGGAACGTAAAGGCTACCTGGATGTCTATCATCACTATGGTTTAACCGGTGCAAAATCAGTGTTTGCACATTGTGTACACCTGGAAGAGCAGGAGTGGGATTGCATGCAGCAGACCAATTCAGCGATTGCCTTTTGTCCGACCTCAAACCTGTTTCTGGGCAGTGGTTTATTCCCATTAAAGAAAGCGTGGGACAAGCAGGTGAAAGTCGGTCTGGGTACCGATATCGGGGCAGGCACCTCGTTTAACCAGCTACAGACCTTAAATGAAGCCTACAAAGTGCAGCAATTGCAGGGAGAAAAACTCTCTGCTTTTGAAGCCTTGTATCATGCCACCTTAGGCGGTGCTAAAGCCTTAAGTCTGGACGATCGTTTGGGGAACTTTAATATCGGCAAGGAAGCGGACTTTGTGGGGCTGGATCTAAATGCCACTGCCTTACAGCAGTTACGCCAAAGCAGAGCCAAAAATATTGAAGATGCATTTTTTGCACTGACCATGCTCGGCGATGACCGTAATATTGCAGTGACCTATGTCTACGGAGAAGCTGTCTATGTCAAAGCCCGATGTACCCGCTCAGACGACTAAAACCCAGCACCGCCATCGCTGGCTGATCGTCTCTGCCATGTTGCTGACCTGTACTTTCATCCTGCGCAGGGATTCGCAGGCAGCAAAGAAATGATTACATTTACAGCATGCAAAACAGGTGCATCTGCAGTAGGGATGTATTAAAATTACAGTGTATTCAGGTGTTGCAGGTCAACACCTTTTTTATTTTGCTATTTTTACTTTTTAGGTATCTACCCATGACCGTTCAAATGAGCGTAATGATTTCCGCTGAAGAAATTCAAGCTAAAGTCAAAGAGCTTGGTGCTCAAATCGATGCACACTATGCCCATAGTGACAAAGACCTTGTGCTCATCGGTTTATTACGTGGTTCAGTGATTTTTATGGCCGATTTGTGTCGGGTGATTTCCAAACCCCATGAACTGGATTTCATGACGGTATCCAGTTATGGCGGTGGCACCGTATCTTCGCGTGATGTAAAAATTCTGAAAGATTTAGACGGCGAAATCCGTGGCAAAGACGTGCTGGTGGTTGAAGATATTATTGACTCGGGTAATACCTTGAGCAAGGTGCTGGAAATCCTGCAAACCCGCCAACCGAACTCGATTCAACTGTGTACTTTGGTAAGTAAACCATCACGTCGTGAAATCGATTTAAAGGTCGAATTTTTGGGCTTTGAAGTTGAAGATAAATTTATCGTAGGTTATGGTCTGGACTATGACCAGAAGTATCGTCATCTGCCATTTATTGGTGAAATCGGTCTTTAAAATTTATTTAAAAAAGTGGCTTAGGCCACTTTTTTTATGTCTCAAATAGACAGAAAAATAGGAACAAAAAATAACATCTCGTTTCAGGATTCAACTTTTTTTGCTTTCTATTCTGTTTCAAGATAATTAAACATGATGTAAAAACAAAGACATGATAACAAGGAGCATACCTATGTGGACAATTATTGTTGCGATTGTCATTGGTTTTATCGCGGGTCTGATTGCACGTGCAATCCATCCAGGTAATGACAAGGCAGGCTTTATCATGACGACCCTGTTAGGTATTGCCGGTTCCTTATTGGCTACATTTGCTGGTCGTATGCTCGGTCTTTATTCGGCAGATTCTGCGGCAGGTCTGATTGCTTCCGTGATCGGTGCGGTGATTATTCTGTTTATTTATAACATGCTGACCAAACGCCGTACGGTCTAAGCGGTTCTGGCTCAATCTGAGCAGTTCCAGTAAAAGCACCCAGTCGGGTGCTTTTTGCTCTTGTATATCTCTCAACTTTATAGTGAAAATTCCTTAAAAATCTGTTCGATCTGTTCTGCCGGATAGGCCCCCATGACTTTAAAACCATTCGAAAAAATAATTGCTGGTGTCCCATTCACACCCAAAGACTGGGCCAGTTTTTTATTTCGCTCAATCGGATTGGCACAACTTTTTTTCGATTTTGGCAGGCTACCTTGAGTGATCAGATCTTCCCAAGCCTGAGCAGGATTAGACGCGCAATACACCTGTTTTGAAGGCGCAACCGATTGTGGCTTTAAAGGCAGAATAAAAGTATAAATCGTCACATCCTTGAGTTTTTTCAACTCTACTTCAAGCTGTTTACAATACGGGCAATTTGGGTCAGAAAAGATCGCAATCTGACGTTTCCCCGTACCTCTTACACTTTTCACAGCATCTTGAAGCGGCAATTTTTTCCAGTCAACACTGTTCTGTTTTAGCATCAAATCACGGGTCAGATTATGCTGATCCTGAATCCGCAGCATCGACCCGGCAATCAGATGCTGGGCATCTTCATTCAGATAAACCACTTGACCCTGCATAAAACCACTGTAGATGCCCTTCATTTCCGTGGTCTGGATATTTTCGATTTTTAAATTGGGGCTATTCTTTGCCAGATTGGCTTTTACCATATCAATATTAGCGAATGCGAAGCTTGAAACAAATGTACTTAAAGCAATAATCAGTGTTTTTTTTAACATGAATGTTCTACATGAATCAGATAAAAATATGCTTCGATTCTAATGGGTCTGCTTTTAAATTACCCACGGATTTATGTTACTGTTTATTCCAAGTTTAATCAGTGAATTATGTTTCACGTGGAACAGAAGCGATAAAAGAAGCTTAAATGACGGACAAAAATAAATTCTTGCACCACATTACATTCTGGTTAAGATTTTATATCTTATAAAATAATATATTATTTTATTGAAATACATATAAACACATCTATTTGATTTAAAATCTTTTACTGATTCGCCCTTGACCATGTTTCTTGGCCCGCTCTACACTGCATATACTTTTCTTTTTCTTCGCTATGCCCTGACATGGATTGGCCAAGGATCAACACTATAACGGCATGTTCATGACAACAATAACCACTTGGCGACCCTTCTGGATGGTCAGCCTGGCTTTAATCATGGGAACGATTGGTACTGCTTTGGCGAGTCCACTCTATCCGATTTATCAACAACTCTGGAATTTATCCCCAAGCCAGATTACCTATATTTTTGTCGCCTATATGTTTGGCTGTCTGGGCACCTTATTGTTCCTGGGGCGCACCAGCAATAGCATTGGCTTTTTAAAAACTCTACAAATTGGCCTCGTGTTTATTAGTCTGGGTTTGATTATTTCGGTCTTTGCCAATAATGCCCTGATTTTATCTCTGGGCCGTTTCATTATCGGGATTGCCTCTGGTTTGATGACGACTTCTGCCATGCTTGGCATGATGCAGACCATTCCGGAGAGTCATAAGCAGCTTGCGCCGCAATGGGTCTCTATTTTGACTGCGATTGGCTTTGGTCTGGGTCCGTTTATCGGAGGTGTCATTGCGCAGTTTTCTCAAGCCCCACTGGTGACTCCCTATATTCCGATTATTGTTGGAGCAGTGCTTTGTTTTATCGGCTTATTCTGGTTAAAAGTGCCTGCTTTTGAGCGTCAGCCCTTTAGTATCGCCCCCAAATTACAGCGTCCTGAGGCTCAATATCATGCTGTATTTATGATCATTGGGTTCACTGCATTTAGTGCCTTTGCTGCCTTTAGTTTATTTGCCTCACTTTCGCCTTCTTTTGTGCAAGATATTTTACCGTGGCATGGTCCTTTAGTAAGTGGTACCGCCATTACCTGTATTCTGCTGGTATCTGCAGTGGTGCAATACCTGGCCAAAGCGGTGGCTGCAAAAAAATGTCTGAATATCGGCTTGGTCATGATGCTGATTAGCCTGCTCAGCCTTGCATTGTGTATATTGCTTAAGGCAAGTTTCTTATTCTTCGTGAGCGATCTCTTATTTGGTATTGGGCATGGTTTTGCCCTGATGGGGGCTTTTGGCATAATTCATGCTATAACCACTTTGCAAAACCGGGCCGCGGTGATGTCGACCTACTTGTTTATTGGCTATTTGGGCACCATTGTGCCGATTCTTGCGGTGGGTTACTTGGCCGACCATTTTGGATTAAATTTCGCTGTGATCAGCTTCTGTGTGGCGATGAGTGCTTTATGTGTCGTGCTCTGGTTATGCCACCAGAAGCTCAGTGTAAAAGCTTAAAATAGCCCTCTGATGAGGTAATGCTGATCAGTTAAGGAGTTTAGAAATAGACTCTTTAACTTTTTAGTCGTTCATGACGGAGTCTTCACC
>SMFC01000034.1_pt1 | contig 19191 bp, 15 predicted proteins | sample 2456331 | NCBI WGS metagenome assembly SMFC01 (sample SAMN10132608, study PRJNA489261) | soil metagenome | isolation source: day120 control-loamy sand soil ammended | place: USA
ACTGCATTTTTAGATTTGTGATCTTTGCCAGATTGATTTACTATTTGATTGAATTTTAAACTTTCTACTGGCATGACAGACGATCTCCAACTCTCCCTCAAGGAATATCTTGCGACAGTTCAGGAAGTGGTCAAACTCACTTTCGATACGCCGGTATGGGTCAAAGCTGAGATTCGCAACCTTAGTACCAAAGCAGGTCATTATTATCTGGAACTGGCAGAAAAAGAGGCTGATAGCGATCAGGTCATTGCCAGTTGCCGAGCCACCATCTGGAAATTTAGCGCCCAGAAAATTGTCACTCAATTTGAACGTGAAAGCGGGATTGAATTAAGTCGTGATCTCAAAGTTCTGATTAAAGTCAAAGCCAATTTTGATCCACAATATGGTTTTTCTTTAAATATCGTCGAGATTGACTCGGGTTATACCTTGGGTGATATTGCCCGGCGTTATCAGCAGATTATTGACAGGCTAAGCGCTGAAGGGCTGATTCAGCGTAATAGAAACCTGCCCAGCCCTTTTGATTTGAACCGAATTTTAGTGATTGCTCCCGAAAACGCAGCAGGTCTCGGAGATTTCAGAAAAGATGCCGATGCACTACATCGTGCGCAAGTTTGCGAGTTTATCTATCACACTGCGACTTTTCAGGGAAATTCTGCCCCGCAAAGCATTATGCAGAGTCTGGCACAAGCTCTGAAACAATGGGCGAAAACCTATGACACTGCGCCAGATTTAATCGTCATTATTCGGGGTGGCGGAGCAGTCAATGATCTGGCTTATTTAAATGATTATGATCTGGCTGCCCTGCTCTGTAAACGCTCGGTTCCGATTTGGGTGGGCATCGGACATGAAAAAGACCACACCATTCTGGATGAGATTGCGCATCGCTCCTTTGATACTCCGAGTAAAGTCATCGCCGGAATTCGCAATCATATAGTCGAACTCACACAAGATGTCTTGAATTATTTACAGCGGATTCAGCGTTTATCTCAACAGCAAATTCAGGCCTACCAAAATCAGAATGATCAATTCTTAAAACTCATTCAAAGTCTGGCCAACAGCCAAATTATGGATGCCCTGCAACGTCTGCAACAGATCAAGGCCAATACCTCCAGTCTGGCTCAGCAACATACCCAACTAATCAATCAGCAGCTAGATGCCCTGATGCGGGAAACGCTATTGCAAAACCCACGACATGTTTTATCGAAAGGTTATGCCATCGTACGTCAGCAAGAACATGTGGTGGGTTCTATCAACCAGATTCAGCCCAGCGATCCGGTTCAGGTAGAACTGCAGGATGGCATTTTTTCAGCACAACTTATACAGGTACTTCCCCATGACTCATGATACTTTAAGCTTCCAGCAAGGCTATGACATCTTGAAAAAGAATGCGGAATTGCTCGAATCTCAGCAAGAACCGGACATTGATAATCTGATGAAAATCGTGGAAGAATCCATGAGCGCCTATAAAGCCTGCAAGGCACGTGTTGAAGCGGTGCAAAGTGCGCTAAATGACACATTTAAAGATTAGTGATTGAATGACTCTAGTTGAGTAGCTTAGGCTATTTAAGCATCTTTATATCATAAAAAACCCTCAAAAAATGAGGGCTTTTTTCAATTTAATTTACGCTATGAATATCCAGTTCCTCATTACTTGCCAATACGACAGAGGCTAAAATTGGCACCCCCAGAATAAAGGGTACAGCGAAGATCCATAAAACCACAGTCACTTCTGGATCAAAGAAAAATTGAATCGAAAGCGCAGTCAAAATAAGTACAGCGAATAGAATCATTGCAAAACGGATTATAAATTTAGTCGCCATGCGAACATACTCTGATGAGTGAAATTGTACTTTCAATATACACCTAATTTTATTAAGGCTTTATTGATTTTCAATTTATTATGATCTGATTTGATTGATTTTTTATATTTTAGCGCTGATTTATTGCTTCATTCATTTTTCTTAAGGATGTAACAGAAACATAATTTCAGCCATATTTCACAACTTTTTTGCAGCCCATTGCGCTTAAATTCTGATATTCATTGCTTCTACAGGTGTATACCCAAAGCACTGTACTTCATGACAAAGAAAATCACGAACATAAAAAGCCCAATATTGAATTGGACTTTTTTCTTTACTCTTCAACTTCTATGGGATTACCATCTTCAGGGCGAATATGCCGCGTGCCATCATCTGCAGGATCAACACTTGAACCATCTTTGGTAATCGTGTTGTACAGCTCATCCTCTTTCTTATCATCGATAAACTCTTCATCTTCGAAATCTTGAGGCTCATTGTCATCATCGAAGTTTAACGGCTTTTCTTCATCTATCATGGCGATCCATCACTTCTATAACCCAGAAAATATCATGCTCAAACATTTGATCGTTTCATTCAAGGGTCAAGCATGATCATTTGTGTAACCGGGTCTATATTGCGGTTTTCAAGCCAGATACATATCAATAGATACTAGCGTTCTTTGATAAGTCATTTTTTAATCATTATAAATAAAATACCCTCATCCTCTTGCGAAGCAGTGCTTCTCATCCCAGAAGGATGAGGGTATTTTCAGCATCTATTTAAATATGAATAAATTGAACATTTTTTGATCAATTAAAGATATCTAATGAAATCTAGCAATCATTTAAAAATATTTATCTGTCCTTATGATTAGAAACGCCAGTTATAGAACAAGTCAATTGCACGTTCTAAGGACTGACTCGCTTCCAAGTAAAGACGCTGATTCACCTGATAACGTAAAGTCAGTTTGTTCACCGGGGTAAAAACTCCGACGCCATAACGAAGATATAAATCAGGGGTAATATAGCCGGTCACCGACACCTGGGTATCATCCCCTGTTCCTTGTGCATCTAGTGCCAAACCACTCAAGCCAAACGTCCGTCCAATCTGGTTGGTCAGCGCGCGGGTTCCACCCAGGCCCAGACTGATACCTGCTGCGGCAATGGTATTATTCACATCAGATCTGAATCCTTCAGCCTGACTTAAACCGGATGCACCTTCGTTGATACGACCAGTAATCAAGGCATTTAAAGCTTCCTGCTCTGACAAGCCAGCATCATTATAAATCTGAATATTTGGGCTTGAAGCAGTGCCCGTCACCCGTACCCCGACCGTACTTCCCTGAACCGACTTATTGGCATCAACATCCAGCGTCGGATTGGTCAACTCACCATTAAAACGGGCAATGGCACGGTTCAGATCCAGACTCTGACCATAAGCTTCGATTTTCACCCGCTGTGATACCCCGATCGCACCATTGGCACGCATCGCAGTTTCCAGACCCCGCTGTGACAGATTGACCCGGCCCAATAGCGGAATACGGCTATCAAAGCCCTGGAATATCACTTGATTACCCAGAGAAACCGCCACATCAGCCCGAATATCCCAAGGACGGGCCGATTTGAGAATAGCCAGCTGGTCATCACCTTCACGCACCACACGTACATCTGAAGAAAGTCCAACCACAGGTTCTGAGGCTTCAGGCATAGAAATTAGTGCACGTGGCACATCAACCGTACCACTTAGACTCAGCTTTTTATTGAATGGATACATGTCCAAGGTTAAATCGGGCGTAACCACGGCAGTAATTAAAGGTGCCTGACGAATCAGCAGATTTTCACCTTGCAGTTTTAACTGTACTCGCGGATCACCTTTCCAGTCGACTGAACCGGTCAATTTACCCACGCCACGACCACTGTTAAATGCACCATTAATACTGGCAGAATTCTGACGTATCGATGAATACAACTGCACATTGGTCAGATTCACCGGCAAGGAGATCATGCTGATCGAAGCATCTTTGACTCGAACCTCACCTTCCAGCAAAGGATCAGTTAAGGTTCCACTCACTTTTCCGGCATAGGACAAGGTGCCATCCAGATTACGGATGTCCTGAATAAAGGGTTTAAAGACTTTAAGCTGCACCTGATTAAAGGCAATTTCGCCACGCATCGGTTTACTGTCCCGATATGGATCAATAATGACATTGGCATACCCTGTCCCGATATCCGGAGTTTTTACATCCAGTCGAACTTGTAAGCCTTCTGCGACACTTTTTGCCACCAGACCCACTTCATCATATTTTAGGGTAGAACCTAAATAATCCGGGTCTTCCGAAGATAAGCCGACCACACCACTTCGGGTGACCAGACGCGCATCGATTTTTGGTTTAGCACCTTGCGCCCAGGCTGCCTTGGCATAACCGTTCACTTTACCGGTCAATGCCAGCCCTTCAGGCAGGAATGCACTGAAATCATCCAGATCCAGGTTTTGGGTCACAAAGGATACGCTGCCACGGGTTTTATTGACCCGAATCGGTTGATCAAAACACAACTGGCTTTGCTGACTCATCCAGCAATGTGCACCGACAAACAGATCAGACTGGGCCGCATTATAAATCACTGCCGCATTTTGACGCTGTACTAAATGAGCACGCAAAGAGTCAAAATCACCTTTTTGAATCTGACCCAGCCAGTTATTTTGTGCATTAAAGCCACCGGCCAGCTGCACAAAGAATTTTGACAGTTTATTTTCTGCCTGAACTTTAAGGATATGCGCCGCACGAGTACCGGCAAGTGATATTTCCCCGCGTACAATTTCCCGTGAACCGCTACGCAAGCGATCCATTGTGGCAGTTAATAAGGTTGCTGTGGTCTGCGAGGTCGGCAACTGCCCGCGGACACGAATTTTTTGCACACTCATCAGGTTTTTAAAGGCAAAATTATCAATCGAAAGATTTGCCGAAGCCTGCAAACGTGGCTGCGCCTGCATATTGATATAGCCCTGCGCACGACCTCTTAAGCCCGGATATAACTCATACAATGCTGGTGCGTTGACTTTGAGTTGCAGATTCTGCGCATTGCCGGTGGCCTGAATCTGGTTGCTGGCATAAGACAGGAACAGGTTATTGGCTTCAAACTGCTCTGGGACAAAACCACGCTGATTTGAATTAATAATGACTGATAAATTACCTGTGCCTCGTACCGGCTTGTTATTTAACATACCGGCCAGATTCAAACGCTGGATCTGAATGCGTTTTAAGGCATCTGACCAAACCCCTTGGGTTTTTACATTGCCCGACAACTCGCCTTTCAGGTTGGCATTAAAATATTGCGGCTTAAAGCGGATTAATGAAGCGTTAATATCCCAGTCAATACCATTTGCCAGATTCACCAGACCATTGGCATTAATCTTGCCAGCGATACCATCATGACGCAATTCATTGACTCTCAATACTTCTGGTGTACCTGAAACACGCAGTTTCAGGATTCCCTGACTGGCTTGCAACTGACTGGCATTTAAAGCCCCATCATAATTGACTGCATAGCCTCTAAAACCACCGCCGGCTTTTTCATTATGGAATAATAAAGCAATGGTACTGTTACCGGTCAGACGTACTGTTTCGTTCTGTTCTGCCAGGCGCCCAGTCAGGTCTACATTAGACAGTTTAATAATCTGCTGATTGGGTTGTGCATAGCCATTGGCCTTGATCTGGCCATTTAAACGGTCTATCGGTGAAGCCGCAGCCAGACTTCGGGTATTTAAGTCCTTGGCGTTTAATAATGCAGTCCATTTCAACTGGCGTTTTTCTTGTGGCAGTTCAATTCGCGCATGACCGCTTAAGCTACCTGCCTGTGCATTGGCGCTATAATTGAAGCTCGGCACATTTAGAATATTATTTTTCAGATCCAGTTTGGCCTGATACATGCCTGCTGGCAGAAGACCTTGTTCGTGCTGTTCGACTTTGGTTGCCACATGAATATTCTGCTGGCCTTCGACCAGTGCCAGTTTCACATCGCCAGACTGACTGCTGAGCCAGCCGACATAGGGTACGGCGCGGTCGATATTTTGCCAGGCAACATCCAGAAGCATCGGTTGTGCTTTATTGTCTTTAACCGGATTCTGATCCAGCTTGATATTCCAAGTTTCATAACGGTCAAAATCTACCAGCGCCGTCAGATGCAGGCCATTTTCCAGATTGCCTTTTGAGGCAATATTGCCATCCAGGCTAGGTGGTAAAAAGTCTTGTACGACTTGCGGGATACGTTCATGCTTAGGATCAATTCCGTTTAATCGTCCGTTCAGATCCCAGCTTACCTGTTCGTTCCAGCCCACTGTCCCGGCAAGGCTAACCGCACCTTTCATCAGCTGGCCATTCAGATCGGTAATGTTGAGCTGATTGACCAGATCGGTATACATCACCGCGTTATACTGGCCTTGTGGAATATTTTCACCGATCAGGTCGGTACGGACGTTCAAGTCCAGACGATCGATATCTCCATTGAACTCGGCAATCCCGTCTTTCGTAAACAGTTTCTGCTCAGTCAGAATCGGCCAGTTATAATCCTTAAATTTTAACTCGCCACGCATCGGCACCTGGGGCCGCATTGGATGTACGATGGCCCAACCGGTTAATAAATCGGGTGTATTGGTCGCTACGCCTGCCTGAATCGTATCCAGCGTGCCACGCGCCCGAACCTGAATATCATGAATATTCAAGCTGTCTCTTAAAGAAGGCAGATTGACGATTGCGCGGGCATCCAGTGGATATTTGCCTTCAAACTGCATTTTACCCGTCGCTTCACGCACCGAGAGATAACCCATATCCATGCGGGAATCTTCAAAGTTTAATTCGGTACCAGACCAGAGCGCATCATTTAATTCGATATTATAAAAATCAACTGCCGTGGTTTGGGTTTTAATCACCAGATGATCAAGCAGCAGATGATCGACGCGCAGCACAAAAGGCAAACGGATGGCATTGAACTTGAAAGGTTCGCTGCTAGACGGAGTTTTATTAATAATTTGCAGGTTACGGACATCTGCTTCATTCAGATGAATTTCTTTTTTGATGATCGCCCGCCAGCCCAGTTTTACATCAGCACGATCAATTTTGACATCGACCGGTTTCAGGCTGACCAGCACATTTTTAAGAATAATTCCACGCCATAAATTTCCGCCTTCATATTCATAATGAATAATTTGCTGGCGTTGTAATACCTGATCTAGCAGGAACTTACTGCCCTGATTGGTCGAAAACAGCAGCGCCAGCACAGAGAGCAGGAAAATGAGTGAGAAAAGTACCGACAACAGGATACTTCTCAATATACGGCGCTTTTTCGGCACAACGCTATCTTGTGGTTGTTGTTCTGGCTGTGGTTGGTTCTCGACCATGATGTACCCAAATAACTATTTTTAAAAAATGATGTTTTATAACTGCGAACCAATAAAGAAATGCAGACGAATTGGGTGATTGTCATCAGACAATCCAGTCGCCACATCGATACGAATCGGTCCAATCGGTGAGGCCCAACGTATCCCCACACCCGCACCATATTCGGTCGGATTACTGAACTCTTTATTATAAGCATTTCCGGCATCTGCAAAAACCGCAGCACGCCAGCCTTCCCTAAACTGATAGTTATACTCTAAGGAAGCAACCCCTAAGGCCTGACCACCGACTTTAAAGCCTTCAATTTCCGGAGAAAGACTCTTGTAATCAAAACCACGAATGCTCTGGTCACCACCGGTGAAATATCTCAGGTTATACGGCACTTTGGCAAAATCTTCAGTGAAGATATAACCGGCATCGGCACGTCCAACAAACTGATGATCTGCATTTTCACCCAATGAATAGATAAAACGCCAGCCTGCATTTACAATCGCCATATCTGCATCAGACAATAACGCCTCACTACCCAGCTCGACTTTGTAGGTCTGCTTGAAACCCTTGGTCGGATTGACCCGACGATCGGTATCGGTACGTGAAACTTCATAACCGACCAGTAACGACTGCTGTTCATCTTCGGTATTAAAGCGAAACGCTTCCGGAATCTGGTTAAAATCAACAGAACCATTCTGCTTCAAGCGATCCAGACGGTAACGCGCTCCAAAAGTACGCTGCCAGTTACCCAGCGGGTTTTTAATAATCCGGTCTACACCCAGCACTGCCGATTCAATTTGCAGACCTTCACCTTGAGCCACGCCATCACGTTCTTCGCGCTCATAACCACCGACAATACTGACATAATCATTCAGCGGATGGTGATAAGGAATGTTATAACGACCATCGATGGACTGCCGGATACCGGACAACTCGAGGTTGGCATCAAAAGAATGTCCGCGCTTATTTACAATGGCGCGGCGGTACTGACCACGTAGACGGATATTGGTATCTGTTCCATAACCCAGACCCAGTTCAGCACTGTTTAAACGGTCTGCATTTAAAGTCACAATCACTGGAACTTTCTTCTCTTCCCGCGCTTGTGCCTTTAAACGCTCCTGCTCATTTTCTTTGGTCTGCTGCTCGACCCGCAAGCTTCTTAAATTTGGATTTTCCTGATCGCGGCTACCGGCAAACTGGTCTTCATCGACGACATTTTGAGTGACTTCTTTAGCAGATGCCACTGAGCGATCAGGCTGTGTCGCAGTCGCCTGATCTTCAGAAAGTTTCTGTTCTTCTATCAGGCTTTGAATATCCGGTGCCAGCTCCAGCTCCCTGTCAACCGGATCAGGGCGAATTGCGTCCACCAGGGTATAGTTAAAATAGCGCGAGTTGGTCAGGTTATTGGCCAGGCTATTCACTCGCCAGAAGGTATAGTCTGCACCATCTTTCCAGGTGACCAGACTTTCGAGTACATCACGATCCAGCGGAAATTCCTTTTCAGGATCACTCATTCTAAACTCGACATTGCCCAGCTTGTAACGCTCGCCTGTCTCGAAACGTAGATTTACATCGGCCGTATTTTGTGGCTGTGCAATCTTGACATCATGCAAGCGCCAGTATGAATCAAAATAACCGTTGTTATTGGCGGCAGTATTAATCCGTTGTTTGGTCTGTTCATAATTGCCGTGATTGAAAATATCGCCCTCTTCCTGCTCAGGCAAAAGACTGATGACCTGGAATTGCGGCTGTTCCGCACCCGCTCCGCTAAATTCCAGATTTTGTGTAGTGATCAGCACAGGTTCATTCGGGGTGACAAAAACCCGAACGCGACTATCAGAGATTTTTTCAAACCTGAACTGGGCATTGTAATAACCGACTGCCTGTGCCGCCTGTCGGGACAAGGTTCGCAGTTGTGGCAAAGCGGAATTAAAGTCGCCAAAAGACTCCTGGGTAAAACTGGACAGTTTGGCTTTGACATTATTTCTTAAATTCAGATAGCCTTCAGGCTCAGCTCTACGATTCAGCATACCATTGCTTTGCGCAATACCTTCGCCGTTCATAATCACCACATCCGCACTAATTCGCGGAACTCTCGCGGTCATGATCTGACGTGGCGGACGGATTTTATAAAATAGTCGTTTAAAAATATTGGGACGTTTCTCATCTTCAGCAACAAGTGGCCCCGTTACTTCTGGCAAAGTCATGCCGGCTTCATTATTTTGTACAATAATCTGGCTGTCTGCCTGAATCGATTGCATCAACTGGTCGACATTTACAGGTGCCTGATTGATTTCAAGTAACTCTTGCTGACTGATATCTGCTACGACTGTTTCAGCGGTCTGGGTATTGCGATAATTTTGTGCTTCCTGCTTGGCTTGCTCGGCCTCACGATAAATTTCATTCGCCATGTTCTGGTCAATGGACTGGATCGGCAGCTCTTCCAGATCATCGAACTGGATCGGTGTAAATACGTCCAGACCGGAGCCTGCATTTTGCTGTTGCTCCAGCATCAACATGCTGTCGACAGATGCTTCCGGCTGTATCGCTTCTTCAATTTTTTCGGTGGCTTCATTTTCAGATGTGACCAGTCCCTGTCGCATCGCTTCTTTGGACAGTTCATCTACCATTTCTGCCTGAGAAATGGCCACAGGTGTTTCAGGCTGTTCGGTTTGTGCCATGCTCTGATGGGATAACATCATAAAAAAAATGCTCATACACAGCTGTGCCCCACTCTGAAGTGGTATAAGCGACCCCATACTGCGATGAAGCATCGTTTTTTTAAATTTTTTCTTTGCAGGCATGGCAAACTCGAAACGAATACATTCTTTAATTGATTATTTGACCGAAAAATATAAGCTAAAGAGCTTAATTGATTGGTTTTTACCTTTACATGGCTGAAAGTATCTTACATGATTTTTCTCAATGTTTACGCATAACTGACATTTCTTAATAAAACTTAATGTAGCACGCTCTATATGAACAAAAATGAACATTTGTTAGCTTCTCGGCGCTTTTTACCGATGTTTCTGACGCAGTTTTTTGGTGCATTAAACGATAATGTATTTAAACAAGCGTTACTCCTGGTCATCACCTACGGCTGGATTCAGCAACAATCGGCCAGCATCAGCACCTTGAATAATCTGGCTGCTTTGCTGTTTATCCTGCCTTATTTTATTTTTTCAGCCACCGCCGGACAAATTGCCGATAAATACGAACGTTCACAGCTGATTCGCTATTTAAAGATTCTGGAAATTGTGATTATGTTGTTGGGAACGGTGGGTTTCCTGCTTGGCAACCTCTGGATTCTGTTATTTGCCTTGTTCCTGATGGGAACCCAGTCCACCTTCTTTGGCCCAATCAAATATGCCATTTTACCGGAAGTGCTAAAACCCAATGAGCTGATGTCTGGCAATGCCCTGTTTCAGTCCGGAACATCGCTGGCAATTTTATTCGGTATGATTCTGGGTGGTGCGGTCATTGCTGCATCTTCTGGTAATCTGATCTGGATCAGTTTAACAGTCGTTGTGATCGCCCTGATTGGTTATGGATCGAGTCGTTATATTCTCAAACAGAATATCCCTGCGCCAGAACTGCAAATTGACTGGAATTTTTTCCGTACCAGCTTGCAAACATTAAAATATGCCCAGGGTTTGCCATTAGTCTTTACCATTTTATTGGGCAACTCATGGTACTGGTTTTACGGCGCAACCTATCTGACTCAAATCCCTCAACTGACCTTGCAAAATCTGCATGCCTCTGAAAATGTTGCCAGCCTGCTCTTAACTTTCTTTTCTGTCGGAATCGGGCTAGGTTCATATTTATGCCGTAAAATTGGCGGCAGCAAGGTCAATATCAAGATGGTGCCTTTTGGCGCAATCGGTCTGGTGATCTTTGCCCTATATCTGGCCGCGAGTCTGGCCTTTGTTCCAGCACGTACCGGTGAATTAATCGGTCTGGCTGATGTGTTTCAGCAAGGCTGGAGTTATTACCATGTGATGCTGGCAGTGACCTTACTCGGGATTAGTGGCGGTTTTTATATCGTACCGCTTTATGCCATGATGCAGGCGCATTCTCCCCGCTCACATCGTGCGCGTGTGGTTGCAGCAAATAACATTCTGAATGCCGTTTTCATGGTATCTTCTGCTATATTTTCGATTATTATTTTAAGTATTTTAGAGCTTGATCTTAAAGTACTTTTTTGTATTACCGCAGTGTTGAGCGGCCTGTTTACCCTATGGCTGCTTTTCCGACTCAAACCCATGATCAAAACCGCGAAAGCACCCTTGGAGGATTAATTCATGCGTCAATATACAGGTGTCGACAAGCTGATTCATTCTTTTGATCAGGCATTACGCAGTCTCGTCCCGGGCACGACATCGGCACAACGTGAAAATCCAGCCCAACCGGTAGAAACACAATTGACGGTGAGCGATGCCCGTCATGTGGCAGGTTTGATGCGGGTCAATCATAGTGGTGAAGTGTGTGCACAGGCGCTCTATCATGGTCAGGCCATGACGGCAAAACTTCCGAATGTGCGTCGTGAAATGGAACAGGCAGCGATTGAGGAGCAGGATCATCTGGCCTGGTGTGAAGACCGCTTGAAAGAACTGGATAGCCATACCAGTCTGCTCAATCCGGTCTGGTACGGCCTGTCCTTTGGTATGGGCGCGCTGGCCGGAATTGCCGGTGATAAATACAGTCTGGGTTTTGTCGCAGAAACTGAACGTCAGGTGAGCATGCATTTGCAGCATCATATCAGTCAGTTGCCGCCGCAAGATGAGCGTTCTCGGCGCATTCTGGAACAGATGAATGAAGATGAGCTGCATCATCGGGATACAGCGTTGAAGGCAGGCGGTGTAGATCTGCCTGCTCCGGTCAAAATCACCATGACAGCTATTTCCAAACTCATGACCAAGACCAGTTATTTTATTTAAAAAGATCGATCCGATCTCAGCCCACGCATTGTGGGCTTTTTAATGTGTCTCAAATTTTGATCTAAATTTATTCGCTAAAGATATGCGATCATCCTTTATTTACAATCCATATAAAATATGAGAAATACCACAGCTTTTCATTTCAATACTTCTTGCTCATTTCCGAGAGTAAATCCAGCTGGATTTCCTGTATTTGCGCCAGCCTTTCCCATTGATGCATTAATAGATGATCGAGTTTTTCATGTAAATGCTGGATTTCCAGTTCGGCTTTTAAATTGATCTGATAATCATTTTGAGAACGTAGACGGTCTTTTGCCTCTTGTCTATTCTGACTCATCATAATGACCGGTGCCTGAATTGCCGCGAGACAGGACAGAATTAAATTTAACAGGATAAAGGGATAAGGATCGGCAGGTTGAGTTACCAAAACAACCGTATTAATCGTAATCCACAGACCCAGAAAAATTGCAAAGCAAATTAAGAATGTCCAGCTTCCGCCAAAAGTTGCAATTTTATCGGCGAGCTTTTCGCCCAGAGTCCACTTTTGCTCTAATGCTGTTTCCACATTTTTGGTGATCAGTTCATGCTGATGCATGCTATGAATCACTTCGACCTCAAGATCTGTGACCTCACCCTTTTCCAAACTTAATAATGAATGTACATACTGCATGCGATAGCGGGTTAGATCTGTCTGACAAATATAATCTTGCGGCGTCCAGACTGGAATATCCTTGCCAATCTCTTCAGTAATGACTTTTCTGACCGTTCCCATCGGAGTAAGATCTTTCAGAAGAAAGTGCTTGCCGCACACCAAACATTTATGGCTCTCATTTTTTTCTTTCATGATAATTCTCTTTTTAAACCAGCTCACTCAGCTATAATTTTTATATAATTGTTTTTATTAAATAAATTTGATCCCTTGGATATCAATTATATATCAAGTCCGTCTGGTCTTTTGAATAAATGAATTTCACCTCGGTTTTATTTTGGATTGATAAAATACTTAACCAAGCGCACTATGATCTGATCATTCAAGGTAATTTTCAGATCGATTCAATCCTACTATCTATACATGACTTAAATTTACTATAATCATAATGATAATAAAAAAGGGCTTCATTGTGCGCCATTCATACCATCTTGAAAAACATTATATCGAACGTGCGGGCTGGCTTCGTGCAGCTGTACTGGGGGCAAATGACGGGATTATTTCGGTCACCAGTCTGGTGGTGGGTATCGCAGCCAGTGGAGCATCCACTGAAATTTTATTGGTAACCTGTGTTGCCGGATTGATTTCTGGCGCCGCATCAATGGCAGCTGGTGAATATATTTCAGTAAAATCCCAGCAAGATATTGAAACCAATGATCTACTCATGGAAGAGCGCGAACTGCAACGCCATCCCACCCATGAATTAAATGAGCTCAAAACGATTTATATACAACGAGGTCTGGAACCCGCTTTGGCACAACAGGTCGCTGAACAGTTGACCGACCATAATGCCTTGGATGCCCATGCCCGGGATGAAATTGGTATTTCAGCACATACCTCGGCTCAGCCCTTTCTCGCTGCATTTTCTTCGGCTATGGCATTTACGGTAGGTTCATTATTTCCTTTAATTTCAATCATGATTCTACCGGAACACTATCTGGATAAAGGCGTCATGCTGATTGGCGTTTTAAGTTTGGGGATGATGGGTGCACTGGCGAGCTATGCCGGTGGAGTGAGCGTCTGGAGAGGTGCAGTTCGGGTGATGCTGTGGGGAATTATCGCCATGTTATTCAGTGCGTGGATCGGATCATTATTTAATGTGTCTGTTGCCTAAATATGGGTTTATTTTTTAGTTAAATACAGAATAGGATTGAGCGGTTCTTCTATTAACATCACTGAAAAATGTTTTTTCGAAAAACTAACGGCTCTAACAAAACTTGAGTTTATTTTAATTTACGTTCAGTTTTAATTTAGACGCTTAAACCTTAAGATCTATGTCTGAGAGGTATTGTTATGGAAACTACGATCATTCTTGCCATCTTGGCGATCATTATCGTATTGCTGATCATTTTTTATAACAAGAAAAAGTAAAAGCGCGATGATGCATTTTTACTGCTTTGAGGATTTTTACCGAACTTAAAATAAATTCTATGGCTTCAAATCAATCACATATGAATTACCTGTCGGAAAACCATGAAATCTCCATTGGATGATATAAAGAATCACGAGGATTAAAATGACATAAGCCAAGATTTCTCATATTTTTATGTTTAAATTTTTTCTAATCTCATCTGCCCCATCTTCGCTGAATTTTTCTTTTGATCTAAATACAAAAACTAAATCATAACAAAGCCTGATCTTGCTTGATCAGGCTTTTAAACATTCGTATTGCATAAATTACATCAGCAAAAAATTAGGTGATTTGATTTAAATCAGCTGTTCAACTCTTGGGAAACAATGTAACTCATGCTCGAATACAGGGTCTTGCCAGATATCAAACATGGGAACTTTTACATCCAAAGCCAGGGGCAATTTTTTTTCATTAAACTGCATATCTCGAAGATCTGATCCCCAGGCAATCAGATCTACATCCAGGGTAATTTGATGCGATGGACGTGTCCGCCCTGATGCCTGTTCCAGCTGTTTAAGCAGCTCAATAATTTCTGCACTCGACACCGAACTTTTTAATAGACATGCCGCATTCCAGTAGTCAGCTCCAATGCCATCCCGGCAAGGAATCCTATAAATGGGAGAGAACTGGACTTCTCCCCATTCAGAAATACCTTGCTGTGCAGCTTGAAAATGTTGCTGAGGATGACAATTACTCGCTAATGCTAGAGCGAAAATCGTTTCGGTGGCGTTCAAGACGTATCCCTACAGAATTGGCTTGCGCGATAATGGCAGGCTTACGGATCGTAATATTAATCGATTCAATTGCTGTAAAGGTAGTAAAAAGTGCATTCAGCACTAACTTTGCTGCATGTTCAATCAATTCAGGCTGAGCTTCTTGAATGACCTTGGCTGAAATCTCACAAATTTCTGCATAATTCAGCGTATCTGCAAGAGCATCTGAATTTGATGCCTGTTCTAAATCGGTTTGAATGGTCAAATCCAGCATTAAAGGCTGAATAATTTGACGCTCCCAGTTAAAGCAGCCCACGACTGTTTCAACCTTTAAACCTTCAATAATAATGGCGTCCATTGGATTGCTCGAGAATATGATATTTACAACTAATCTCCCTAAATCCCTCTTTTATAAAGAGGAACTTTTATCGCTTATACTTTATCAAGCAGTGAAACACTCCTCCCTGAGCTATTTTAAAGCGCTGCTTTAAAATTTGCGCAAGGAAGGGAGGTCGGGAGGGATTAAATTAATGCTTTAACAGTAAATTCGGATCAATGTCCTGAATCATTTGCAAACGCTGATCGGCATAGATATCGGTATATGGTGCCAAAATTCGCATAAAACGGTCGAAATACAGCATTTGCTTAAACAGCAAAGCAAAGTCGCGCGGGAAGCGGATGCCGTGACGTTCACCCACAGCCACCATATCCATCATGATATCGTTCAGATCAGCCGGATTTGATGTTAACAGCTCCTGAGGGTCTGCCATCAATACGCCACTGAATAAACGCTCAAGATCCGCTGCCAGAACTTTGGTATCAATCTGCACAGCAGTCATACCCATTTTCAGCATGTTCTGTGCCATCAACTCATAATTGGTATGTTGCAATGAATCCATAAATGCCATACATGCCGTCCATACCTCAGGTTTGAGCTGGCCAACAATGCCAAAATCGATAAAACCGACACGGCCATCTTCGAGCAGCATCAGGTTGCCTGCATGCAGATCGGCATGGAAACTGTTACACATCATCAGGCTGCCAAACCAGGTGTTCATTGCGGTAATGAGTACTTGAGATGGATCTTTGGATACTTTTTTGACCACTTCAAAATCGGTCAATGGCACACCATACAAGCGTTGCATGGTCAGCACACGACGGGTCGAATACTGATGATAAACCTTAGGTGCAGTCGCTGCCTTATTATTGGTGATATTCAGATAATTGACAAAATCATCCAGATTCTGTGCTTCTTCGATAAAATCAACTTCACGTACCATCCGGGTTTTGATTTCATCAACAATATCGGCCAGCGAAGCGAATTTGACTTTGGGCACGGCTTTTTCCAGCACTTTGGTCGCCCAGTGCAGTACATTTAAATCGGTGTATAAAATGGTTTCCACACCCGGTTTTTGTACCTTAATCACGACATCTTCGCCAGACACCAGCTTGGCCGCATGCACCTGTGCAATAGACGCAGAGGCCAATGGCGTTTCATCAATCGAGGCAAAGATCTCATCCAGATTACGCCCTTCAAATTCAGAGGCCAACACTTGCTGGATATAACTGAACGGCAAGCGTGGAGTCTGATCCAGACAGCCCTGAAATTCTTCAACGTATTCACGTGGAAACAGCGACGGTGTGCTGGCAATAAACTGCCCCAGCTTGATATAAGTTGAACCCAGAGATTCAAAAGTCTCCCGCATGAGTTTGGCATTGCTTGGCTTTTCAGTAGCATATTTAAAGCCCGCCTTTGCCGCAACGACCGCTGTTTCTCCCATGCGGGCAACTGAACGTATTCCATCTAACCAGATATTGTTTTTCATAATGTCTTAGGAAAAATTAATTACATGCAGTGTAGCAAAAAAATATTAATTTGCAGGCTTATCTTGCCTGACAGATCGGACAATCTGTATCTTTTTCGAAAGCGAGAATCCGCTGCTTAAAACTCAATCCATCCCATAACAGCAGTTTTTGTCTGAGTGGCATCAATCCCAAACCCAGATATAACAAGGCATGATGGGCTTGCAAGCTGGCCATCACGTTAGGCGTGGTCGCCAGTACTCCGGAATCTGCACAGCGCAGACTTTCATCGGCCTGATTCTCGGGTGGGAACAGGCAGGCATAGCAGGCCGAATCCCCTTCGAGCATAAAAAGTTGCCCTTGCAGGCCAATCGCCGAGGCACTCAACAAAGGTACATTCAGTTCTACACAGCGCTGATTAACCAGATAACGTGTCGCAAACTGGTCGCAACCATCCAGCACCAAGTCCTGATGCCGAATCACACTGACTGCATTTTCAGCCGTTAAGGCCTGATTAATATATTCAACCTGTACGTTTGGATTAATTTGGCCCAGTCGTTTCGCCAGAATTTCTGCTTTGTAAAGTCCAAGATCCTGCGGTGTAAATGCAAGTTGTCGCTGTAAATTGCTCATCTCGATCGTATCTGGATCGATTAGGGTAATTTTTCCTACACCGGCACGTGCCAAAAGTTCTGCCAGTGCACAGCCAATTCCACCACAACCAACAATGCAGACATTAGAAAATTTTAACCGTTCTTGAGCATCAATATCCCAGCCATCCAGAAGAATCTGACGGCTATACAGATGTAGTTCAGCATCAGTGAGTTCAAATTCTGGGGAGATGGCATCCATGTTAAATGTAGACAACGTCTTTCCTTGTTTCGAAAATTTTTAACAATGATCGCAAAAATTAGCCTTACTGAAGTTTCTAAAGGCTGATAAATCTCTGGAAGATCAATCTCACAGTCAATTTACAGCATATCAATAAATGGTTCGGCAATCGTTGAGCCAAATAGCATATCAGCTAAACGCTCGGTATCAAGCTGCAGCCGCTATGGCTTGGCAAGATTTGTTGAATCACCTCAATTAAACGGTTCCGGCAAACAGCTCTTTCTCATTTATAAAAGGTGTCAGACCTGAAGTTTTTAAAATCTTTGCTATTGAATTCCCCTGTAAATCGAGCTGTCTTGTTTAGCAATTCTGTAGTCTCTGCCTGTATTTGAGTATGAAAATGTATGAGTTCAGTGAGACCTAAGGCATCTGTCTCTAAATATGATTAATCTGAAAATACCAAGCAATTTTTTCAGCTTTCATAAAATCGTATGGAGAACATACATGACCGAGCATAACAATACTCAACATGATAATCGTGAAAAATTATGGGAATTGATCAAGGATGTTCGTTATACCATGATCAGCCATTTAACCGACACACATGAAATCCACTCCCAGCCGATGACCATGCTGAACTCCGAGCAGATGAATGAACGTCAAAACTTATATTTCATCCTGCGTAATACCAATGATCTGGTCAAAGCAGCAGAAACAGGCCGTGGTCAGATTGGTCTGTCTTTTGCAAAACCATCAGATGGTATTTATGTGTCGATTAGTGCACATGCTCAGATCAGTACTGACCGCATCTTGATTGAGCAATTATGGAATCCCTGGGCTGAAAACTGGTTTGAAGGCAAGGATGATCCGACTGTACGGGTATTGATTGCTGAAGCAGTCAGCGCAGAATATTGGAATGTAACAGACAACAAAGTCACCCAGCTTTTTAAAGCCTTAAAAGGCGGCGTTACCGGTGAAGCGGGCGAACCGCATGCAGAGCATCAAAAAGTGAATTTACAAGGCAATATCTGGTGAGTAACGAGATTTAGCCTCTTTATATTAAGAGGCTAAATTTTTGATATATTTAATTTTAAATACTAATGTAATTTTACTGTAATGACATAAAAAATTATAACTTTTGCTTGCCTTAATCTGCTCTCTTAAAAATATAAGCTTGAGAAAATCAGCTTAATATCTGACTAAAATTTAACTAGAAAATGATTATTCCTCAAATACCAAAGGCTGCCATGGTAGCCTTTGAGCATTCAATCAAAAAATTAATTTGAAAAATTAACTGACTCGCTTCATCTCTTGAAGTTTGGCAACTTCCTGCTGTTTGAGTAAATTACGCTGAATCTTGCCACTCGATGTTTTAGGCAAAGATGTCACAAACTCAATTTCTTTCGGATAGGCATGTTTGGACAATCTTGAACGTACATAACTTTGCAGTTTTAACATTAAATCCTCAGTAGCCGGATAAGCCGATTTAAGCACCACAAAGGCTTTCACAATTTCTGTCCGTTCTGGATCTGGTTTACCGACGACTGCAGATTCAAGCACTTCTTCACATTCCAGCAAGGTACTTTCCACATCAAAAGGCCCTAC
>SMFC01000046.1_pt1 | contig 18879 bp, 18 predicted proteins | sample 2456331 | NCBI WGS metagenome assembly SMFC01 (sample SAMN10132608, study PRJNA489261) | soil metagenome | isolation source: day120 control-loamy sand soil ammended | place: USA
AGTATCAGCTGCTCCAAGATTATCCTGAGCTTAAAGTTGATGTGCTGGTGCTTGGACATCATGGCAGTCAGCACAGCTCAGCCTATCAGTTTTTAGAAGCTTTACGGCCCAAACTGGCAATTGCTTCGGCAGGAAAATTTAACCGTTATGGTCATCCGAGCCAACTGACGCAGCAACGGCTCAAAGCACTCAATATTCCATTACTGACTACAGCCGAACAGGGCAGTTTGCACTTTCAGCAACAAGGTTCCAAACTGATACTTTCTGCCGAACGGCATCAATGGCAATGGTTATATCGTCAGTCTTTAAATTACTGATTCTAGAGCAGGCTGATCTTTAGGCAGAGCTTGCATTCTCAAGGCGTTCACTTTGGCCAAAGCCTGTTCATGCTCCAGTGTATAAAGATTACCCAAATCTTGATGCGCATTGAAGCGTTTATAGCTCCAGTGATAATGTTCAGGATGGCGGCGGATTAAATCTTCAATACTGTTGATAATAACTTGCGTACCCTGATTGGCATTGCCACTATAAATTTTCTCATCAACTGCCTCGATGAAGATATCAAAACCATCTTCGGTATTCCGCAGGGCATATAGAAACAGGGCGCGGGCTTTGGTCTTTTGAATCAGCTTGGCACTTAAATTACTGGTGGCCAAAGGCACCCCAAAATACGGTATATATTCACCACCGACATTTGGGGTATGGTCTGGCAAGATCACGGTGGTGCCACCTTGTTTTAAGGCCTTAAAAATCTGACGGACGCCAGATTCATCGGTCGGCACCAGATGTGCCTGTTCGCGGCTACGCGCAGCCCGTACAAACTGATCCGCTGCCTGATTTTTTACAGGTTTATACATAATGGTCATGGAAGTAAACTGGGCGACATAGGCATTCATGATTTCCCAGGTACCAAAATGTGGCACGATTAACACCAGGCCTTTATTTTGTGCCAGTGCATCATGCAGTAGATCTTCGCCAATGACGCGATGCACCCGTTTGATATTTTTCTGATTAGTTGAGCCCCAAATGGTAAAAAACTCGAAATATGACATTAATTCATTGCGAACCGCAGCACGGTTAATACGCTCACGTTCGTCATTGGACAGTTCAGAAAGGCTGATCTCGAGATTGAGGCGAATGATTTCTGAAGTTTTGGTGACTTTGAAACTGTTCACAATAAAGGCCAGAAGACGGGCCATCCATCGAGAAACCGGAAGCGGTTGGCGGCTAATGTATTTGAGTAAACCGTAAGCTGAATTCCGTGAGTCCTGTTTGGTCATTGATTTCGTCTAAGTACAATAAAAAGAGAACAAAATTTATTATAGGCGAAAACGTTTTGTTTAGACAGAATTACCCGATTCAGTGTATATAATGGGTTCAATATAAATCAATTTATTGGATTATTTATGTCCGATTGGCCACCAAAACCTGAAAATCAAATACAAAATACGCAACAGCCAGTTCAACCGACTGGTCCGGAATGGAAATTGCTGGAAAAAGCGGTTTTAGCTTCGGTTGAAGAGCAGCGCCGTGCGCGCCGTTGGGGAATTTTCTTTAAATTCCTGACTTTTGCTTATCTGCTTGTGGTGATTTTGGCACTCGGCAAGAGCTGTAGTTCAGTTTCCTCAGATGCCAGCGCTGGCGCAGGTGCTCATATTGCCGTCGTCGATATTATTGGTACGATTGCTGCCGACAAGCAGAGTGTCAACAGTAGCAATACGATTAAATCGCTGAAAAAAGCTTTTGAAAATAAACAAAGTAAAGCCGTAGTGCTGAATGTCAACTCGCCGGGTGGTTCACCGGTACAGTCCGATGAAATCTGGCAAGAAATTCAGTATTTGAAAAAGCAGTATCCCGAGAAAAAACTCTATGCAGTGATCGGTGATACCGGTGCTTCGGGTGCTTATTATATCGCTTCTGCTGCGGATGAGATTATTGTCAATCCATCGAGTTTAGTCGGTTCGATTGGTGTGATCATGCCAAATTATGGCGTGAGTAATTTGCTGCAAAAGCTTGGTGTTGAAGATCGCACCATGACTTCAGGTGACAATAAAGCCTTGCTGTCGATGACTCAACCAGTCGATCCTGCACAAAAAGCCCATGTACAAGGTGTCTTGGATAATGTGCATAGTCACTTTATTAATGCGGTAAAACAGGGGCGTGGTAATAAACTGAAATCAACCGATCCTACGATTTTCTCTGGTTTGTTCTGGACCGGTGATCAGGCGGTGAAACTAGGAATCGCAGATCGGATCGGAAGTTTAAATACCTTGAAGCGCGAACTGAAAACTGAAAGAGCCTTGAATTATACCATTGAATATAGTCCATTTGAGTCCGTATTGGGTCGCATGGGCTCATCGATTGGTGACGGAATTGCCACTTCAGTTGCGCAGAAACTTCAGTCAGAAAACAGTACGACATTGCAATGAAACCATTGATTCATTTCGCGCACGCCAATGGCGTGCCATCGAAAGTCTATCAAAAGCTGTTTGATGGACTGCAAGATGATTACGATATTATCTATGTGCCGCTCTTAGGGCCTGATAAACGTTATCCAGTGGATAACCATTGGAAAAGCCTGACTCAGCAAGTGATTGACAGTATTGTGCGTCAGTCAAAAGGTCGACCGGTGATTGGTTTGGGACATTCTCTAGGATCAGTATTAACTTTCCAGGCTACCTTGCAGCGTCCCGAACTGTTTTCGCAGATGATCATGCTGGACCCGCCGATGATTATGGGTAAAGAGGCCTTTGCCTTGCATCTTGCGAAAACTTTGCGCTTAAAAGCTTTGGACAGAATGTCTCCGGCAGGTCTGTCCAAGCGCCGTCGTGATCATTGGGATTCACGTGAACAGGCAGCAGCGTTGTTGCGTCCTAAAGGTTTTTATCAAGACTTTGATGCCGATTGCTTCCAGGCCTATATTGAGCATGCCTTGCAAGATGATCCGATTCGGGGCGGAGTAGAACTCACCATCCCTAAAAAGGATGAAGTGGCCGTGTTTAGAACCAATCCCTCACTGTGGTGGTTGCCTCAGGCGAAACCGAAAGTTCCGGTACATTTGGTCGTGGCTGAGCAAGGTCCATTTCTGGCCCGCAAGTTCCCGCAGCAGGTCGAAAAGAAATTTGGTATTCCTTTTACCGTGGTAGAGGGAGGACATATGTTTCCCTTGGAACAACCCGATCAGGTAGCGGACTTGGTAAAGCAATTGATTCAGCAACAATCTGTTTGAATCATTAAAAAGAGAATATAAAAAACGCATCCGAGGATGCGTTTTTTATATTTAAATGATGTTAAAACTTGCAGAATTGAACAGGTTCTTGCATTTTCTCGTTTCGATATAGCACACCGTCTTCAGTGTATTGAATCGCACCGCTGCAAATCCATTCTACGACTTGAGGATAGATTACATGTTCAAGGCTATGCACACGCATTGCCAAACTGTCTACCGTATCGTGGTGAGAAACCTTGAGCACACCTTGAGCAAGCGCTTGGCCTGCGTCAAGTTCAGCCGTGACATAATGCACCGTACAGCCGTGCAGAACATCACCGGTATTGAGTACACGCTGATGGGTATGCATGCCTTTGTAATAAGGCAATAGAGAAGGGTGAATGTTCAACATTTTCTCGGTTTGGATATTGCCTGTGTTCAATAACTGCAGTTTGAATTCCTGCTTGTTGCGCACGCGTTAAAGCAAAGGCTTCAGGTTTATTGGAAATCACGCCGACAATTTGCCCTGAAAGATTGGCATCAATCAAGGCTTGTAGATTTGATCCGCTACCTGAAACAAGTACAGCAATTTTAATCATGCGAAATTATGCGAAGATCACACGAATTTTTTCGTCTGCACCTGCAACCGATTCAGCATTGTCTTGAATCTGACCCATTGTCCATGCTTTCTCACCAAGACCGTTGAGTAATTCAACAGTTTTGTCAGCTTCATTTGCATCAACCACAAGCACCATGCCGACGCCACAGTTAAAGGTACGATACATTTCAAACTGCTCTACACCGCCTTCACGTTGTAGAAGTTTGAATAGCTCAGGCCATTCCCAAGAAGATTCATTCACAAGCGCTTGAGCACCATTTGGAAGGACGCGAGGTAAGTTACCTGGCAAACCGCCACCGGTGATGTGTGCCATTGCGTGTACATCGACATGTTTAAGCAATTCAAGAATCGATTTGACATAAATACGGGTTGGTTCCATTGCAACATCTGCAAGTGGGCGACCATCAACGATTTGAGTTAAATCAACATTTTTCACGTCTAGAATTTTACGAAGCAGTGAGTAACCGTTTGAGTGCGCACCTGAAGAAGCAACACCAACTAAAACGTCACCGGCTTTGACTTTAGAGCCATCAATAATTTTGCTTTGCTCAACGACACCGACACAGAAACCTGCAAGATCGTAATCTTCGCCTTCATACATGCCTGGCATTTCAGCAGTTTCACCGCCGACCAGTGCACAGCCAGCAAGCTCACAACCAGTACCGATACCAGTGACAACATTTGCAGCAACATCCACATTCAAATGACCAGTTGCATAATAGTCGAGGAAGAACAGTGGTTCAGCACCACACACGAGAAGGTCGTTAACACACATTGCCACCAGGTCTTGACCAATTGTGTCATGACGGTTCAAATTCAATGCTAAACGTAATTTTGTACCCACACCATCTGTGCCAGATACGAGAACAGGTTCTTCATAACCTTTAGGAATTTTACAAAGTGCACCAAAGCCACCTAGACCGCCCATAACTTCGGGACGTGAGGTACGCTTAGCGACAGATTTGATACGATCGACTAACGCGTCGCCCGCTTCAATGTCGACACCTGCATCTTTGTAGCTTAAACCAGTATTTGGGGTAGAAGTTGAGTTGCTCATAATGAAGTCTCCGCATTCGCGGTGGCGATTATAACCTGAATATATAAAACTCTTATGGTATTTCTGATCTAAAATGCTATCTTTATTGAAATATTTTAATTTTTAGAATGATTAATAGAGAAAAGGCGAAACTTTATGGTAGATCGCACATTGCGTCGCGTGTTTATCCTAGCTGGGATAGCTTTATTGTTATGGACTTTATACTTATTAAAACCCGTTGTAATTCCATTTGTTGCAGCACTTTTAGTGGCTTATCTATTTAGCCCGCTGGTGGATAAATTGCATGATGTGGGTCTGCCGCGTTGGCTTTCTATTAGTATCGTTTTTATCGGAATCGGAATTGTACTGACCTTGGCCATCTGGTATTTAGTGCCACTGATCTGGCAACAGTTGATGTATGCACGTGACAATATACCCGCGATCATTGGATGGATTAATTCGACCTTTTTACCATGGTTGTCCAATACCTTTAATGTCGTTGAAATGGAAATTGATACCAATCAGATTTCTGATGTGGTCATGAATTATGTACAAACCAATTATAGCGCAGACAGTATTCAGGCATTCTTGTTACGCCTTGCTCAATCCGGAATTAATTTTCTCCAGATTGGCGGTACGATTGTCTTAATTCCCATCATTGCCTTCTATTTCCTGCTGGATTGGGATCGTATGCTGGGGAGTTTGCGCCGCCTGATTCCACGTCCTTATGAAAAAAGTACACTAAAAATTGTGGGCGAATGTCATAGCGTGCTGGGTGCTTTTGTTAAAGGGCAGTTTCTGGTCATGATCTTGCTGGGAATTGTCTATGCGGTGGGCTTGCAACTGATTGGTCTTGAGGTTGGATTGATTATTGGTATGGTGGCAGGTCTGGCCAGTATTATTCCTTATCTGGGCTTTGCAGTCGGTATTATCGCAGCGGTGATTGCGACCTTACTGCAATTTGGGATTGACTGGTGGCAACTGGTATTGGTCGGCATTGTGTTTATGGTCGGACAGGCAGTTGAAGGTTATATTCTGCAACCATTCTTGCTGGGCGATAAAATTGGTCTTTCTCCTGTTGCCGTAGTATTTGCCGTATTGGCAGGTGCACAGCTGGCAGGCTTCCTGGGAATGCTGATTGCATTACCGGTGGCAGCCGTCATTGTGGTACTACTGCGGCATGTACGCGAGTACTATGAACACACAACATTTTATGGCGATCGGGCCATTGTGATGCAAGATGCCTCTACCGGTTCAATCAATATCGAAACAGCAGACTTAGATGTTGATATTGAAATGAAAAAGCCAGAGAAAAAACCGCTGCAAGCAGAGGAGAACTCAAGTAAAATTCATGATCCCCATGGTAGAGACTCATAAGGCCAAAAAATCATATGCGTCAATTGCAGTTAGATATAGAACCTCAGCTCGATGCCCGAATCAGTGATTTTTCAGGGCCGGGTTGGGGGCATGTGATTGATGCAGTGCGTCAATTACATGCAGGCTTAATCAGCCGTTTTTATGTCTATGGTGGGGCGGGTACAGGGAAAAGTCATTTATTGTCTGCTATCTGTGACTCTTATCTTGAAGTAGGGAAATCTGCGATTCAGGTATCTTTACTTGAGCTTCTAGATGCCCCGACCGAGGCGATTACCTCGCTGGATCGTTTTGATCTGGTCGCACTCGATGATATTGAAGCGATTAGTGGTGTGCCGCATTGGCAGCGCGCAGTCTTTCATCTGATTAATTATAATAATGAAGGCGGCGGACAGTTGGTATTTTCTTCACGCTTTGCGCCGATTGAACTTAAGCTTGAGTTACCAGATCTACAGTCACGCTTAACACAAGCGGTGAGTACCCGTGTGCCGAGTGGTAGCCTTTATGCTGATCGTTATGCGCTGGTTTCATCCGTACTGGATCGTCGGGGGATTCATTTAGATCCTCAAATTTTTGACTATTTACTGAGTCATGGGCCACATCAAACTTCGGTACTTCTTCAGAGATTAGAGCAAATTATTCAACTGCTTAAGGGAGAAAAACTGAAGGTCAGCAATGCCAATCTGCGACAGATTTATGCCTTGATTGACGAATATCGGTAAATCATAAAAATTCTTGAGTAATTACTCAGTCTATGCCACAGTAAGGCAAAATAATTCACAGTTGCAAGGATTCTGCAACTTTAGAAGAAAAAGAAAGAAATAAAAATTAAGGAGAAGGTTATGCTCAAGAAGAGCATAGGCATGGCTTTGCTGTGTATGGCAGGGCAGGCGTATAGTGCAGATATTATTGTAACCACGACAGAAGATATTGAAAAAGATGACAAGGAATGTTCACTTCGAGAAGCCGTTGAATATATTAACCGGGGCTTAGCCAAAGAAGGTTTTATGGGATGTGGTGGAGAAAATTCATCCAGTACCATTATTTTAAAAGAAAAAAATACTTATGTGCTCAATAAGCATATAGCAATCAAAAAATCTCTAAGCATTCGGTCTGTAGCTGATAGCGATGAAGAATTCAGTACAACTGAAAAAACACTGGGTCTGCATAATGCCCATATTCAAATGCAAGGAACTGACAATCTATTTCGCCTTAACAGCACAGATACACTAGTTCAGCTTAACTTAAAAGAACTAGACCTCGAAGGCTGTGGCAAAGTCAGTTGTGCTGAACAAGGTGGTCTGATTCATAATAAAGGCCAAGTGGTGGTTGAATATAGCCGTTTATTTAATGGTGCAGCCAATTTGGGTGGGGCAATTTATAATACGGGTCAATTTGGTCAGAACTTTCTCAGTCGTGTTGAAATTAAAAATAGCCTGATTGAAAATAACAAAGCACAACGAGGTGGCATTTTATATAGCGAGTTGCCCGCTTTCCTTATCAGGCAAAGTGTCCTTAAAAATAACCAGACCTTAAATAACTCGGCGGCCAATATTTATAGCGCCGGGCAGTTTGCTGACACAGAGAATCTTCAAAATATTAGTGCCGAAGTATTAAGTAGTACCCTATTAAAAAATAAGGGGACACTCATTAATGTCATGGACGGGATGGGATTAAATAACCTAACGATCGTTGATAATGCTGATACTGCTTTACGTATGAATGCCCCGGCTGGCAGGGCTTATGTGGCAAATAGTATTATTTTAAGAAATGGTGCACAGGACTGCCAAATTGAAACCGGCGATAAAACCCTGATTCAAAACAATCTGCTGACTGTGTCCTGCGGTACAGGGGATGCTGTTGCTCCAAATGAGCTCTGGAATGGTACACAAATCTTAGCCGAAGCTTCAAATAAGAGTGAAGGTGTTTGTCAAACCTTGAGTGAAAATAGCACAGCCATACTTTGTCCATACAGCGTTGCTAAAGGGCAATTTCTTGGTTATATGCGTCCACGTATTTTATTAAGTCATAATCAGGTCAGCGACTCATCTATTGTAAATAGAGGTACAGCGCTTAATCTTGCAGCCCCGACAGTGGCATGTGAAGCTGCTGACCAGCGTGGTATCAACCGTTTAATGGATAATCTGTTCTGTGACCGTGGTGCCATTGAAATCACTGTGCCAACCTCAGGGAGTCTGGTTGGACAAGACCTGTTAAAAGGTGAAATTGCCAAATTTTCAATTGAATCCTTTTTGGGTGATAGTGATTTAATTCCAAAAGAACAATGCAATGTCATAGTTGGTCAACAGCCGACAGGTGAGCCTTGGCAAGATGGATGTTTGAAAGTTGTGCAAACTAAAACAGAGTCCAAAGGTAAAACACGTATCGATATTCATGGCAATGTGGTGTATACCCCAGATTCGACTTGGCATGGGGCAGATATCTTCGAGCTGCAAGTGGTAACCACATCCACGCGATTTAATAAAAGTAAACCTTATCTGACCATTACCACTCAAATCGTGCAGGAGCCAAAAAATGAAATGGAAGACAAATCAGTCAAAACTTCAGGTGGTGCATGGGGCTTTGGTGGGCTACTGATTTTAATTGGGTTAATGGGTTTGCGCCGTGAATTAAAAGATTAAGGAAAAATCATGAAAAATTATAAAAAAGGACTGCTTGCGGCCATGATTTTATCTGCCATGAGTTTGATGGCAGCCGAAGATAAAACCATCTATGTCACCACTTTGGTGGATGAAGACGGAGAGAACAGTAATGCCTGCTCTTTGCGAGAAGCGATTAAAACTGCAAAACTAGATAAATCCTATGGTGGATGTAACGTCGGCCGTACGCTTCGGCTGGATGGTTCAGCCCCAGACGTGATTCAGCTTGAAGCGGGTGAATACAAATTAGACAGCGAACTTGTCATTGAGTCCGCGCTCAAAATTTATGGAAAAACGCCCTTTAGTTATACCAGTCGTAGTCCGATTACGAATTTATACCCAACCCGTGATGCTTTAAAAACCACGATTTCAGGTCAGGGAAAAACCCGTCTCTTTAACAGTATGGCCAGTCAATCCAGTCTGGAAGTCTATCATCTCATCTTAAAAGATGGTTATGCGGCAAAAAATACACAGGATAAGGGCAATGGCGGTACCTTTTATGTCGCGGGCCCCTTAAGCATTAATAGCAGTGAAATCGTAAATTCCCGGGCAGATGCAGAAGGGGGGGCTATTTATACGGTGGCGATGAATACCGAAAGGAGTGTGATCATCCAGGATTCGCTGCTTCACCAAAATAAGGCAAGTTCATATGGTAGTGTGCTGGCTATGGATTGCCAGGGGAATTTAGGGACGACTCAAACCAATGTAAAAGTTATTTCTAGTAGTATTGTTAAAAATGGGTCAGAAAATACGGCCAGCATTCTTGATTTTTGTGGTTATGCAACCGTAGAGTTGAATAATTCTACCATTGCCAAAAATACTGCGAGTCAGACAGGGCATATTTTGCGTATGACCAATCAAGCCAATCGCCCTCTCAGTGCCTTTTCCAGTTTAACTGCCTTAAGTAATACTATTGTTGAGAATGCAGCTCAATCTACTTTATTTTATGACAAAACAGGTTCTAAATATTTCTATTTTAATGTTTTAGCATTTAATCAGGGCTTATCTTGTGAATATGCCTTAAATCAGGGGAATCCGACTAAGGAGCAAAGCGTCGTATTTACTACTGTTAAAAATGCCATACAAACCACTGGACTATCACGTTGTGTATTGCCAGAGTTAGATGCGGATGAAACTTCAAACAATCTTGACGTTTCTAACAGCACGATAAACAACTTATTAACAGCTTATATTGAGCCTGCAATTGATAACCGTTTTCTAGGCATGTATTACCCACGTGATAATGGAACAGCTACAGATTTGGTAGATGTGGGGGTAAGTGGCTGTGCTGAACAGGATCAACGTGGCATTGATCGGGTGGTGGGATCTACTCTTACCTTAAATCCAGATGCAAAAAATAGCTGTGAAATCGGTTCAATCGAAATCCGACGTCTGACCGCAGCAGATATCACAGATCTGAAAAATAGCAGCTTGGTCGATTTGAATAATTTTTATCAGGACAATATAACTGACATCAAAAGTATTATTGCAAATAAGAATACGCCAGCAGAGGAAATACCTGGTTTAAAGGAAGAGTTAAAAGAATACGAAGATTTACTTAAATATACCAAGCAATATCAGCAATACCGTGCAATTTATGTCAATCCCTTTGTGCTGGCCATGCCTCAGGAAACCTTGATGGGCAATACGGTTCAAACCAAAGTCTTGAATGCACAAAATTATGATATTAGTGTTAAGTCTTTAGGAGTAGGTGAGTTAATTGGTACCGGTAGTTCGACCAGTGTGAAGGGTGATCCGAATGACCCCAATCTTAAGTGTGAATGGAAGCCTGATCTCAACCGGATCATGATGTATCGTACCGATGGGAAAATGACCAAGGCAACAGATATGGAATTCTGTAGCTATACTCTCAAAGATAAGGCCACGGGGATCAGCAGTGCTGGAATTTTAAAAGCAGCTTTTAACAATATTGCACCGATTGCCAAGAGTGATGAATATTGGATTAGCCCAGAGAATAATCTGACAGTGACTGTGAATCCACTTGAAAATGATAGTGATGATGGTGATGGGCCTCTACCTTCAGGAAAGTCGGCTTTTTATCAGGATAAAGAGGGAAAAGAGATTCCAATTCGTATTGTGAAGATTCCTGCCGGAGTTTCTCTTAATGCAGAGCGACAAGGCCCTTGTCCTGATACTTATCAGCGCGAGACCTGCTATGGTGGAAAGCTGACATTTAGTGTGAGAAATAACTTAAGTCAGGCAGATTACAGCATGCAGTATACGATTTTTGATGCAGATGAAAAAATGTCTGAAACAGCAACGATCCTGCTACGAAATACGGTAAAAAATGCCAATACGTCATCAAGTGGTGGTGGCTCATTCGGAATTTGGGGACTATTCGGATTATTTGGGCTGGTCGCTTATCGCCGTCTAAGAAAATAAAACCTAATTGGAAAATTCAAAAGCCTCCATTTGGAAGAATGCTGATCAGTTAAGGAGTTTAGCAATAGACGCTTTAACTTTTTAGTGGTTCACGATGGAGTCTTAAGGTTTTAAATCAAATATTTGTCATATCATTTGTGACTTTGGTTTTGCTCAAATGAGAAGCGGAGTTTCACAAGGAAGGCATCTTGCGGAGCAATACACCTCATGCATCCAACAGTTGCGGATGACTTTTCCACCTGGCAAATATGATCATGAATTTAAAAAAGAAAATGCCAGTCAATTGTTTAACTGACTGGCATTATCCATTTGGAGGCTTTTTATATGGGTCGCTTAATGCGAGCTAGAGGGTGGTTGAGTCGTTTGCTGGTATTTGAGAATGTACTCTTCCCGAATGGCAAGTCGTTCTTCAGGTTTGGCATTTTGCATGCGTAAGCCAAGTTCTCGACGTTCCTGACTGCTCATCATTTGCCAAGTCTCACGCATTCTTTGTTTTTCAACCTCAGGAAGCTGGGTAAACCAGTCCATACGCTGCTGTAAGCTGACGCTCTGCTGTTCTGGAATTTCCTTGAGGGACTGATAGCGTTTAATAAGTGCCAACTGTTCGGAATCAGAAAGACTATCCCAGGTATCGGAAACCTGAGTATTTGCATCTTTAGAAAAGATCCAAAAACGTTCAAATCCTGCAAAACTGGTTTGCAGAAAACTGAATGCACAAAAAGCAATTGCCAATCTTTTAGCTGCCATGTGGAACTTTGTCCTCACCTAGAACCATTAGCATTTCTAAATCTTCAAGCATTTGTGGGGACAGTTTCGGTACTGACACCATTTGGGTTTGCGGCTCATTGTGGCTAGAAATATTGGGTAATACTACAACACCTGCAATTGCTGCTGCCAAGGCAAAACCTGACATTTTTAAAAATGCAAAACGTGAATGTTTAGAATCCTGAATTTCTTCAAGAACATGGTGCATGACAACAGGTTTGTGTTTATGTTGTTGTGCCAGTCCATCGAGTTTGGAAGTTACTTGTTTTAAGAAATCATCTTGATTCATTCGGATGACCCTCCCAGATATGGATTTAAATGTGCCAAAGAGGCACGTAAGCCTTGAATAGCACGGTGATAATGAGTTTTTACACTGCCTTCTGAGCAGTCCATAATTTGTGCGGTGGTATGCGTATCAAATCCTTCCCAAGCTCTCAGCATAAATGCCTGCTGCTGACGTACAGGTAGTTTGGCAATGGCTTCCTGGATTTCTTCAGCTGTCACTGCCTGATCCAGAAAGTCCAAAGGCGTCGGTGTAGCTTCGTCCACGATATCCTCAAGTTCAATTTCGTCATCATCCAGACTGACTTTCTTAAAAAATGAAAACATCTGACCACGCCGTGCTTCTTTACGACGCCAATCCTGTAATTTGTTGTTCAGAATTGTATAAAATAGGGGATACCATTCTTCAGTACTTTTTTCCGCATAGGATTTATGTAAGGAAATGAAAGCTTCCTGAACCAGATCCATGGCAATACCATGATGACCTTGAGTTGCACTTTCCATCATCACCAAGGCGCGTCCAGTCACATCTTGCATAAAATTCTTCAGACGTGCTTCAGCCGTACTCTTCAGAATACTTACATCGTGTGATTGCAACTGTTTTGGTGCTAAATCCATAGAGATGGAAAATCCTGTCATTGGACACCCACCATGATTCCCAAGTTCATAATCATATAACGTTGGGAATTATGGTTTGGTTGACAATTAAGTTTATTATTTTTGTAGTGTAATCTATTTTATAAACGGGCAGGGCCGAATTAAAACACTGTAACCTAAATCCCTAATTAGATACGTTGACGTACCATTTCAAAGAAACAGATCGATCCTGCAATCGCAACATTTAAGGATTCCTGACCACCCGGCTGCGGAATACTGACAGCTTCTGCGTGTTGCATTGCATAATCAGAAACGCCTTGACCTTCATTGCCCAAGATCCATACGCAAGGTTTACCTAAATCTTTTGAGTACAGACTTTCGGCACGATGTGAGCTGGTGACGTATACAGGAATTTGAAATTGCTCAAGAATTTGTTCAAGTGCAATATTTTCAAAAGTTTGCAGCGTGAAGTGTGCGCCCATACCGGCACGTAATACTCGTGGTGACCAAAGTGATGCAGAACCTTTGGTGCAGACAATCTGTTCAATACCGGCTGCTGCTGCAGAGCGAAGCAGGGTACCAACATTACCCGGATCCTGTACATTTTCCAGAATTAAAGTGTCGGCTTTAAAATCCAGTGCATAATTTGCTGTCGGTAAAGTGACCACAGCTAAACAGGCTAAAGATGTTCCTAAGGTACTTAAATCTTTGTATAAAGATTCGCTTAAAACAAAGACCATCCCTGTGTATTTTGCGAGAATTTTCTCGAAATCAGGATGCGAAAGTGCATGTTCAGTGGTAAAAATCGAATCAATTTTACGGTTTTCATGCAGCCAGGCGAGAGACAGATGCGTGCCTTCCAGCACAGTTTGCCCCTGTTTTTTACGATAGGTGTTTTGTTCAATCAAACCACGTAAGTGTTTAATTTTTGGATTGTCTTTTGAATCAAGAAAAAAAGTTGGCATGGGAGATATAATCCACGGTAGCCGATTCAATATCGGCTACCGCTATAAAAAATTAGTTATGATAGCTGGTCACAAGATCAACTTCGTTTTTAGAACCGATAATCACTGGCACACGTTGATGTAGATCAGTTGGTTCGATCTCCAGAATACGGACACGGCCTGTGGTGGATGCGCCGCCAGCCTGCTCCATGAGCATACTCATTGGGTTGGCTTCATACATTAAACGCAGACGACCAGCTTTAGCCGGATCTTTAAAGTCGTATGGATACATGAAGATACCGCTACGACAAAGAATACGGTGAATATCGCCCACCATACAGGCAACCCAGCGCATATTGAAATCTTTTTCACGAGGACCGGTTTTGCCTGCCAATAATTCATCGATATAACGTTGTACTGGTGCTTCCCAGTGGCGTTGATTCGAGGCATTGATCGCATATTCTTTGGTATCTGCAGCGACTTGAATCGCTTCAGAAGTTAGCAGGAATTCTTGAGTTTCCGGGTCAAAGGTAAAGAACACTACGCCTGCACCGACAGTCAATGCCATCATGGTCGATGGACCATACAGTACATAACCTGCAGCCACTTGATTGACACCGGCTTGCATAAAGTCTTCGGCCTGAGTCACGGCATTTTTCGCAGGAAGAATCGAGAAAATCGTACCCACACACATATTGATATCGATATTACTTGAACCATCGAGTGGGTCGAACAAGACCAGAAATTGACCATTTTCTTGTGCAGGGGTGAATTCATCCAGTTCTTCTGAGGCCAAACCACCGACATTCGGGTGTTGCTGTAAAGCATCAATCAGATAATCATTGGAAATGACATCCAGTTTCTTTTGCTCTTCGCCTTGAACATTTTCATGCTGTGCACTTCCCAATACACCCGCTAAAGCACCTTTTTGCAGCAACAGATCGATGTCCTTGCAAGTGTTTGCAATCGTTTCAATAACTTGTGCAAGTTCAGGTGTGAGATTCCCGCTTTGTTGCTGTAAAAACTGGGATAGGGTGCGGTATGACATAAGGGAAAACTCCAAGACTTAAATCGGGAAAAAATGATCAAAACGATATGCGGCTATATTTTAGATGAGAACGTACTAAAAGAAAAATTAAACTGGATTATTTGTATCGATTTTGCCCTTGCAACTCCTGTGGAAAGTGCTATGTTGAAGGCAAGGGAAAATTGAGAATAGGAGCACAGATATGACAACATTAAAGTTTGATGCGACTCCAACGCCAAGTGAAGGCATTACTTTAGATGATATCTCTGAAGACAAGATGAAAGAAGCCTGGCGGGATTATGAAGCAAAACCAGAGTACAAACAATTCAATAAACACGACCTGATTGAATCGATGCAAGCAGTTGAACCAGGCCAGACCGTAGAATAAACAGATTTGTTCATTCAACCCAATAAAAAGCACTCAATCATGAGTGCTTTTTATTTGATACGCCAGCATTGAAAGTTATTTCAACAATGGTGGTACCGCTTCATAATTAATTTCAACACGGCGGTTTTCTTTCCAGGCATTTTCATCATGACCTGGATTGATTGGCATTTCCTTACCATAGCTGACGGCTTCTAATTGAGCAGCATTTACACCAGTAGTCACCAGGAAGCTTTCAACAGCTTTGGCACGACGCTCACCAAGCGCCATGTTGTATTCACGGGTACCACGTTCATCGGTGTGACCGGTGAGTGCGACACGTGAATTGGCATTGGCCATCAGGAACTGTGCATGTGCTTGTAGTGTACGAAGATCTTCATTGCTGAGTTCAGTACTGTCATAGTCAAAATGTACGACACGTTTTGCCAAGAAAGCCTTGTTTTCCGCAGTGACACCCTTTGCCGATGCACCCGCCATGTTTTGTGCATTTAATGCAGCATCTTCACTCAGACCTTGCGTATCCACTGTGGTTGAGCTGGTTGTATCTAAACCGCCGGTTTGAACTTCAGCGGCAGGTTTACGGCTCGCACAACCTGTCATGACGACAGCTGCTGCTAAAAGTGGTAAGGCAAATAATTTTACTTTGTTCATCTTCATCTCCATGAAGTTTGATTATGGGGTAAAAGGTTTATACAGATACCAATGTTATTTTGGTGCCCAAGCCGGTTCACGGACTTCGCCCGTTTCACTTGGCAAGTTCATACGGAAACGACCATCTAGTGACATGATCGACAGAAGTCCGCGCGCGCCTTCACGTGTGGCATACACCACCATCTGGCCATTTGGCGAGAAACTTGGTGATTCGTCTAGAGTTGTTGGCGTCAGAATATTATTTACACCAGAGTTCATGTCTTGAACGGCAACCCGATAGTTACTGCCGCTTGGACGATGAACCAATGCAAGTTTCTTGCCATCTGCGCTCAGCGTACCACGTGCATTAAATGCACCACGGAAGGTCAGACGTTTATTGCTACTTGAAGCGAGATCATGGCGATAAATCTGTGGAGATCCACCACGATCAGAAGTAAAGATAAAGGATTTTCCATCTGGAGCATAACGTGCTTCGGTATCGATCGCACTGTCATTGGTCATACGTTGTAATTGACGTGTTTCCAGATTCATCTGGTAGATTTCCGGATTGCCATGCATGGATGCAGTAAACAGCATGCTCTTGCCATCTGGAGAGAAACTTGGCGCGCCATTTAAGCCACGGAAACTGGCCAGTTTTTCGCGTTGTCCTGTAGCCAGATCCTGTACATAAATTGCCGGACGTTTGGTTTCAAACGAGACATAAGCAATTTTTTTGGCATCCGGTGTCCAGGCTGGAGAAAGAATCGGATCACGCGAAGTCAAAATGGTTTTTGGCTGTTCGCCATCGGTATCGGCAATTTGCAAGGTATAACGTTGTTCTGGTGTTGCTGGATTACGCAGTACATAAGCAATACGTCCAGTAAAATCACCTGGAATGCCAGTTAATGCCTGATAGATGGCATCACTGATCATATGCGCTGCCTGACGGGTACGTGAGGCTGGAACAGTTAGTAATTCATTTAATAGATATTGTTTTTTTTCGATATCGTATAACTGATACTGGATTTCAAAAGAACCATCCGCTGTGGTTTTTGATGAACCGGTCACGACATAGGGAACGCCAGCGGATGCCCAAGCTTCTGCATTCGGGTTATTTAATGTGGCAGTCGCAGGCAGGTTTTTTGAAGCACTGGTAAATCTGCCTGAACGATTCAAGTCATTTTCAACAATAGGATAGATGCTCTGATCCTGACTGAATGGCACAATGGCGATTTTAGGTGCTGCCTCAGGTGCCTTGGTAATTTCCAGATGCAACTGGGCATAGGACTGAGTTGCCAATACAGGACTTAAAGCGCCAATGATTGCGAGGCAGAGTAGGTGTTTGCGAGTCTTTTCCATCATTCGTTATTTACTCAAATCAACGGATTTATTGTATAGGTAGCTTGGGCTACATCATCGCATGGATTTAATAGAATAAAACCAGGATTTTATGACCAAACTGTTATGACACTGTGAAAAATGAATATTATTTAATCATATTAAAGTGAAGTTTAGCTGAAAAAATCAAAGCCATCACCTCAATAATGTGTGATGGCTTGGTTTTTATTGTGCGGTAAAGGTTGATGTAAAACTTCGTGCTTCTCGGCGTGCATCTGGATCTGAAGGCATCGGATACGGCGCAGCAGCCCGCACCGCAGCTTCGACACTGGCTTTCATGTCTGCATCACTTGAGTTCACGATGACAGAAACCACACCGCCATTGTCATTCAAGGTCACACGAGCAGTAGCGCGCTGACCTGACGATCCCACTGGGGTATCCCAAGCACGTTTAATTTTATTTTCGAAATCACGTTTTGCAGTAGACGCAATCCGTTTTGATTCCGCTTTTTTCTGAGCAGCTTCTTCAGCGGCCTGTTTGGCTGCTGAAGCCTTGGCATCTGCCTCAGCTTTGGCTTTTGCATCGGCATCTGCCTTACGTTTTGCATCCGCGTCTGCTTTTGCCTTTGCAGCAGCATCGTTTTTGGCTTTTGCATCGGCATCCGCCTTACGTTTTGCATCCGCCTCAGCTTTTGCTTTAGCTGTCGCCTCTGCTTTGGCTTTTGCATCCGCATCAGCTTTACGTTTCGCCTCCGCATCTGCCTTACGTTTTGCATCCGCGTCAGTTTTTGCTTTAGCTGCCGCCTCAGCTTTCGCCTTTGCAGCAGCATCTGCCTTGGCTTTCGCAGCGGCATCGGCTTTTTGTTTGGCGGCCAAATCCGCTTTTTTCTGAGCATCTAATTTGGCTTTCTGTGCAGCGTCCGCTTTACGCTGTGCATCGATTTCAGCCTTACGAGCAGCTTCGGCATCTGCCTTGGATTTTTGTGCTGCCTCCGCTTTTGCTCTGGCTGCTGCCTGTTTCGCCTGTTCGGCAGCTTCGGCACGTTTCGCTGCTTCAGCAGCTTGTTGTACAGCCTTGGCTTGCGCTACCTCTTTGAGTTCCTGCTGGGCTTTTTGTGTATCCACTTTCGGTGCAGGCGGAGCAGCAGGTGTGGCAGGCGCCGCTGTCGGAATGACTGGCGCAGGCTCAGGACTAGGTTCAGCTGTTTGAGTAATTTCTTCTGCGACATTTTCATGTGCAGTTTCCTCAAACGGCGTTTCTTCTCGGGTGACCGGTTTGAGGTCCTCAGGTTTGATCAGGACCGTTTTAATCTGCTTCGGCGGTTCAGGTGGTTTACTCATGCCAAGATAAAGTAAACCCACCAAAGCCACGGCATGGATTCCTAAGGTGAATCCAATCGCGATGGCTTTTTTCTGAAATGGTGGCTTTTTATAATCTTTCATACATTATTCTAATGGCTGGGTCAGTAAACCGACCTGAGATAAACCGGCATCCTGCAGGCTGGACATCAAGGCCATGACATCGCCATAAGGACGGGTATTGTGGCCATTGATCACGACATTCAGCACTTTATTGTCATTTTGTGCCTGTGTTTGCGCTTCAACAAGGGC
>SMFC01000072.1_pt1 | contig 18790 bp, 13 predicted proteins | sample 2456331 | NCBI WGS metagenome assembly SMFC01 (sample SAMN10132608, study PRJNA489261) | soil metagenome | isolation source: day120 control-loamy sand soil ammended | place: USA
CAATGCATTGTTCATTTCTAAGTAGCTGCTCCAGATCATATAAATGTTCAGCCTGATGCTGTTCAATATAAAACGGATGCAAGCCGGGTGCCAAATGGCTATGCGGTGCATCTTTCAAGCCATTGATAAAACGATGGGTTTTTAACAAATCCTGAAAGCGGTTTTGCAAAAAGCCAATTAAAACCAGATGCTCCACACCTACCGCTTTGGCCGCATACGCCAGTTGCTCCCTATCATGATCAAAATCGGGAACATCAAAATGGGTATGCGTATCGAACAGTTTTAACTTCATTCGGCTTTAGATGCTAACGCTGGCTGTGCCTCGGAGGCTGCTGTTTCAGCTTGCGGCAGATATTGCGGTTTTAGCACGCCTTGTAGCTGCGCATAAGGAATCATTAAGCGCGGCAAACCCACCACATAAGGTCCGATTTCATATTCGGCATATTGTAAGATCAAACCTTCTTTGGCCAGATAAAAATTATCGGTCAGTATGAACTTCCAGGCCTGTTCATATTCAGCGACATCTTTTGCCAGCTTGGACTCCATGACCCAGACTTTAAAAGCCTCATACGCCTGTGCTTCGAGTTTGGCTTTTTGCTTCTCGGCAATAATGTCATCCAGCTTGACCAGTGTTTGCTGTTCAAGATCAAAATTATAATAGCGCTGTGCAGATGCTCCGTGCGCACCTCCCAGATAATGGCTACTGTTTAGCACCACAGTCGCCAATGGATCACCCGAATTCAGAATCTTGGGCTTAATCATCAGGCTAATGCTATGACTGGCACTCAGTGCTTTGAGCTCCTTGTCCAGATTCAAGAAGGTCTGCATAGAAGGCTGAATTTGCTGCTCAAGCTGCTGTTTTGGTGTAGTGACCGTCGACAAGGCTGTTTTTGGTTCAGAAGCAGCCACTTCGGCTTCACTGGCAGCAGTGGCTTTTGCCGGCTCAATCGCATCGACAGACAGGATATTTTTTAACTGTTGCAAAATCTGCTGATCGATCCATTCATCAATAAAGCGCTGATTACTGTTCAGGCGTTCAATCGAAATTTCCGGACAGTTTTTACCCTCACACTCTGGAATCACCAGCTTGAGTTTTTCGGTATCACCACTAAGTTTCAGGACTTCTGGCTCGGTTTGTACCACTTCAGGAGAAGTCGGCTCTTTCGGCTCATTGCTCTTCGGCTGACATGCACTCAGTAAAACTGCGGATGCCAGTATCGATAGACAAAAAATATTCTTATATTTTGGCATTCATTACCCTTTTCAAAACGTGTAATTAATCCTGAGAGGATTACGACCTTTAGAACATATTCCGATAGACTTCGGCTTTCAAGACCTGTTGTGTTTGTTCTTTTGTTAAATAGATATCCAGTTGTTTGGCATCTTTGCTAATGTCATGACTACGATAATGCAGACCAATCCCTTCCTGATCGAAGAACCACTCAGCCTGCCCCCAATACAGTTTTTTCGGTGCTTGCTGCTGAACCTCGTGATTATTGTCCTTTAACCATTTTTCATAAGCGGTTTGAATGATCTTGTCCATTAACAACTGTTGTTTGGGATCGATAATATCCAGTGGGGTCAGCATTTTTTGCTGTTGACGATCGGCTACAAAAAAATAATAGCGCTCATACACACTGATATTTTCCTGTTTACTATCAATACCAATTTGCAGCAAGACATATTGATTACGCTGATAGGGAATGCGGGTATACAGCGATAATTCATAAGCCTGATTGAGCTGGAGTTGAGCCTGCCAGGCATCCGATTTTTTCACATAGGCATTCATCGCCTGTTGTAAACTCATATCCTGTTTTAAGCCAATTTGATCCTGAATTACCTTGGCCTGCTGTTTTTCGATCCAGTGATTCATCCAGGGATCAGCCGTATATAAAGTCTGGATATCGACATTGATACAGTTTTTGATTTCACAAAATGGCAAGGCGATCTTGGCCGGTTGTTCTTGAATATTCAGGTAAGGCAAAATACTGGCACTTTGCTTAACTGGGGTTGTTTTTCCATCCGGCTGGTCAAGTTCCGGTTCTTTTTCGCTTTTATCACAGCCACTCAGGACAAGACTTAAACCAATGACAGCACCGAGGGCGGCTTCCTTGCTGAACTTCATTTTTAAACAATCTATCAGGTTATGAATAGTTTAAATGTAACATAAAACAAAACAGCTTCCGGAGAAGCTGTTTGATATTTTTAGACGATATTTGAATACCTGAAAGTTTAGTGTTCGCGCGTATTATGGAACACGATGTCCGGATAACGTTCTTGCATGAGCTGTAAATTCACTCGGCTTGGCGCAAGATAAGTCAAGTGACCACCGCCATCGACTGACAACTGGTCGTGGGCCTTTTTCTTAAATTCGTTAAATTTTTTCTCGTCATCACAAGACACCCAACGAACAGTATTGATGTTCACGGGTTCGTAAACACAGTCAACTTTATATTCTTCTTTCAAACGATACGCCACCACTTCAAACTGAAGTACGCCCACTGCACCCACGATCAGGTCATTATTATGCTGTGGCATAAATACCTGTGTTGCACCTTCTTCAGACAACTCTTTCAGGCCCTTTTGCAACTGTTTCGATTTCAAAGGATCTTTTAAGCGTACACGGCGGAACATTTCCGGTGCAAAGTGCGGAATACCTGTGAACTGTAGCTTTTCACCTGAAGTAAAGGTATCACCAATCTGAATGGTGCCGTGGTTATGCAGTCCGATAATATCGCCCGGCCACGCTTCTTCCAGATGCTGGCGGTCACCGGCCAGGAAGGTTAAGGCATCACTAATCCGCACATCTTTATCCAGACGTACATGCTTCATTTTCAGGCCTTTTTCATATTTACCTGAACAAATTCGCATGAATGCAATACGGTCACGATGTTTCGGGTCCATATTGGCCTGAATTTTAAAGACAAAACCGCTAAAGCCTTCTTCATCAGCTTCGACAACACGAGCCTGAGTAGGATGGGCCTTCGGCGGCGGTGCATATTGACTGAAGGCATCCAGCACATGGTCAACCCCAAAGTTACCTAAGGCTGTACCGAACAATACCGGCGTTTGACGGCCTGCCAGAAATTCTTCACGATCCAATGGCTCATTGGCCATTTGCACCAGTTCAAGTGATTCTTCAAATGCAGCCCACGCCAGCTCACCAACTTTCTCACGAAGATCCGGATAGTCATAACCATCACGTATTTCGATTGTAGGAATGGTTGAACCAAAACCGGTTTTGTAAATGTAGAATTTTTCTTCGATTAAATTAAATACACCGGCAAAATCACGCCCCGTACCCAATGGCCAGGTGATCGGAACACATTTAATTTTCAGAACGTTTTCGATTTCATCCAGAAGCTCGAGTGGCTCACGGATTTCACGGTCCATTTTGTTAACAAAAGAAATAATCGGTGTATCGCGCATACGACACACGTCCATCAATTTAATGGTCCGGTCTTCTACCCCTTTTGCACCATCAATCACCATTAATGCCGAGTCAACGGCGGTTAAGGTACGATAGGTATCTTCCGAGAAATCTTCATGTCCCGGGGTATCGAGCAGGTTGATCATCTTGTCTTTGAACGGGAACTGCATCACCGAGGTCGTGATCGAGATGCCACGTTCTTTTTCCATTTCCATCCAGTCCGATGTAGCGGCCCGGTCAGACTTACGGCTTTTCACCATACCTGCAACCTGAATCGCCTGCCCCCATAACAGCAGCTTTTCTGTCATGGTGGTTTTACCGGCATCGGGGTGGGAAATAATGGCGAATGTACGTCGCTGAGCGACCTGCGCCGCTAACTCATCTTTAAAACTCATGGAAAATACCTACTGCAGAACCGCAGTGCTCAAGATCAAAAACGATCAATATGAAAATTGGCGATATTGTAGCAGATTTCTAAAGCCAATAAGTATGCCCACGGCTGAAGGAAATGACAGTATTTATAAGATCTACACTTGCTGACTGCTGGATTTTTCAGCCCAGATTGAGTCGGAAATAATACGGTTATGAAGCTTAAATATGGGAGTTTGTGTCATTCAACTGGCCTGCTGAATAATGCTAAATATAGGTTCACCGTACTCTTTAGTACCGCATTAGTAGCGTATAAAAATTCAAATTAAGACAGAAAATCCTGTATTTCCAATGACTCGACTGGCATCGGCTTTGCCAGCAAATAACCTTGTAATTGCTGACAACCGAGTCGAGTCAAAATATCTGCTTGCAGCGTGGTTTCTACGCCTTCAGCGGTCACTTTTAAACCCAGTTTAATCGCCAGCCGAATAATGCTTTCCAGAATCATTTCTTCTTTAGAGCCGACGCTAAGATCCTGAATAAACTCTTTATCAATTTTCAGTTCATCCACGGGCAGATTTTTTAGATATAAGAAGCTGGAATGTCCGGTTCCAAAATCATCAATCGCCAGCTGGATGCCGATATTACGTAATTGTTCAAGGGTACGAATACTGGCATCGATATAATGCATGGCGGTCGATTCAGTAATCTCGATCATCAAGTGCTGCGGATTGATCTTATAGCGTTTAAACAGGTTTTGCAGATTAGCTAATAGATGCTTATGCTCAAACTGCACCGCAGACAAATTCACGGCAATCGGGAAAAAGTCGGTATTATTTTTTTCCCAGAGTTGGATCTGTTTGCAAGCCTGTTCCAGTGCCCAATAGCCCATCTGAATAATAAGCCCGGTTTTCTCAGCGCCATGAATAAACATATTGGGACCCAGCAACCCATGTAACGGATGCTGCCAGCGAATCAGGGCTTCTACCCCACAAATTTTTCGTTTACCGGTAAATTTGGGTTGATAAAACAGTACAAATTGCTGATCTTCAACTGCTTTATACAGATCATTAATCAGCTTGCTCTGGCTCTTGGATTCATGCTGATCAGAAGAAAAATTAAAGACTGAATAGGTATTGCGGCCCTGATATTTAGAACTGAGCATTGCAGCATCGGCATTTACCAGTAAATCTTGCAGATTTTTGCCATGCTCCGGATACATCGCGATTCCGATACTGCCCGAAATATTAATGGTTTTGCCATCAATCAGGAAGCTGTCCTGAATCAGATTTAGAATCTGCTCTGACATTTCTGAAGCTTTGCTGACGGACGTATTTTCCAGCACCATCAGGAACTCATCGCCACCAATTCTAAGCAGCTTGGAACGGTCACCCCATAACTGATGAATACGCGCAGTCAGTTGAATCAGCAACTGGTCTCCGACCTGATGACCAAACACATCATTCACCGCCTTAAAACGATCCAGATCAATATATAAAAAGGCAATTTCCTGCTGATGTTGTTGCTTGGAAAACAAGATATCTGCGTATTCAGCCAGGTATAAACGGTTGGGTAATTTGGTGAGATTATCCTGGATATTTTGATTTTCGAGCTCTTTATTGGCCCATCGCAGTTGGCGATTCAGAGATGCCAGACGCAATTCTGAGAGAACCAGACGAATCATGGCAATCAGTAACAGAGCACTGATTAACACAACCGCGAACAACAGATCATAAGTCGCATGTGAAGATTCTGTGATTGGCGTAATCTCTGTTCTCTCAAAGTTGGCCCTAAGACTACTTGTATAGTGCATGGCTGAGACCCCGAGACTCATCACCACGATCGCGAGAGCCACTCGGGAAAATGACCAGATGCTTTGGATCATTAACCAGAGGGTAAAAATAGAAGCCGTAAAGACACTCAAATAAGAGAGCAACATCCAGCTGAAATCAAAATGATAGGCATGACTTAAATGAATTGCTGTCATCCCAATGAAATGGATCGACCAGATCAACAGCCCCAGTAATGCGGCCGTTGCAAATAGCATGAGTGTTGCAAATTTTCTTCGCGACTCACGCCACCATATTTTTTGAATCGGCATCAAAAAATAGCCAGCGACGAAAGCAAAGAGAGTTGATCCGATGACCAGACTGATATCATGCTGAATAGGGATCATATAAAATGTTCCGTATTGGTCATCATTGTTATTATTCCCCTCACGTGTATTTCTATTTCCACCTGGTCAAGTTTAAAGCCGTCAGAATCGTAAAGTTGACAAGCAATGCACATGTGTCGCTGTGCAAAGCCTCTGGTTTTAAATAAAATTAGAATTTATATTTCTTTAATTCAGTGTCGAGAACAGATTCTGAAATCATGATGAGCATCAGCATAAAATATGACTTCTATCTTATGAGTCTTGAAAATTTTAGCAAATGTTTAAATCTATTTTTCCAGTTTATTTATTCGACCACCGTCACAATTTTTTTCTTTTTATTTAGACAGCTAGCAATTCATGTGAAAAATTTATTCTGATTTTTAAATAGCCGGATATCATAAAAAAATAGCCTGTCGAAACAGGCTATTTTTTTAGATCCTTAGATACTTAAATGGACATGCTTAAAAGTTACTGTTTGGCCTGTAACTTGGCATAATCCAGCAACACATGTGCAGCTTCGATCACAAAGGCTTCTTCTTCAGGAAGCGCCGGACGCTCTTTGGCTTTCATTTTGGCACGGGTTTCAATCAGTGCATCCATTGAAGCCTGATAAGTTTCCCAGTTCGGATAAGGTTTAAGACCTGTAGCCATACGGCGGGTATTTTCTGCCTCCAGCGTTTTTTGCTCCATGGCAATCAACTCTGCTTTACGCTGTTGCAAGTCCAGTACCTGACGCTTTTCTTCCTCGGCTTTTTTCATCACCGCCTTACGCTGTTCCAGATACTTGAACTGAGAATCCAGCACGACCCGTTGCTGAGAAAGTTTAGCCAATTCAGGTACATATTTCTGTACTGCACCTTCACGTTTAAACGGTGCGGTTGGAATGGTATCCCACTGCAAGGCATTTTTAGCCTTACGCTCACCAAACTCTTCATTATAAATATCGACCAGTTTAATGTCTGGCACAACCCCTTTATTCTGGGTACTACCACCAGTCACCCGGTAGAATTTACGCTGTGTCAGTGTCGCCTGACCATGGGCCAAGCTATCCAGTTGCACCTGCGCCGTACCCTTACCAGTGGTGGTACTGCCGATCACAATCCCGCGTTCATAATCCTGAATCGCTGCGGAGTAAATTTCGCTGGCCGAGGCAGAGGCCAGATTGATCATTACTGCCAAAGGACCCGCATAGGTTTGTGCACCGCCATCATCATCTTCAAAGACGCTAACATTGCCATTACCATCACGAATCTGCACCACTGGGCCAGATTTAATCACCTGCCCCAACATACGTGCCACTTCTTCTAGTGAGCCACCCGGGTTATTACGCAAATCGACAATAATCCCGGCAACATTTTTGGCCGCCAGTTCTTTTAAAGCCTTATTGGTATCTTCAGAGACTGAACGATAATCTGTACCGGCACGACGTGCACGATAGTTCAGGTAGAACGACGGGATTTCAATCACACCATATTGATATTTCTTGCCATCGCGCTGAATGTCGACAACACGCGTACGCACACCGGCATCTTCTTCCTGAATCACATCACGGGTAATGGTCACGTTACGTGCCTGCCCCATGGTCGCGCCTGCACCGAGTAAACGTAGAGTGACTTTAGTGCCACGCTTGCCGCGAATCAGACCGACAATTTCATTGCTTGGCCAGCCAATCACATCGACCATCTGTTCGCCATCCTGGGCTACACCAATGATACGATCACCCGATTTCACCTGACCGGATTTACTCGCAGGACCACCTTCGACAATGGTTTCAATCTTGGTGTAATCTTCATTGCCACGTTCAGGACGAATCGAGACCCCAACCCCTTCGAGCTGCAAAGTGGTCTGACGATTCAGCTCCATCGCATCTACAGGCGGGAAATAATTACTATGCGGATCATAGGTCAGCATCATCGCATTCAAGGTCTTGTCGAGCACATCATCACTCTTGATCCGGCTGACACGTTCCAGCTGACGGGTATAACGCTTGGTCAAGGTTTGTGCAGGCGTCAGATCTTCAGGACCGGTAAGGTCTTGTCCATTGGCCAGTTCTGGATTGGCCTTCAGTGCTTTCTGTTTGGCCTGTTCTTCTTCTTTACTGATGGTCAGATTGATCAGCTGGGACACCAGCATTTTTGACCAGTGCGCGCGCTGTTCAGCCTCAGTTTTAAAGAATGGTGCTTTTTCACGATCCGTTTCGATATAGACATTTGGCTGATTCAGGTTCTGCGGTTTTTTCAGCTCATCCAGCATATAAGTATAGAACTGAGTCAGGCGCTGACGATATTGCGCATGGATTTCATAAGAACCCGACAAATTGCCAGCTTTCAGGTGAGCACCAAAATTGGCCCCATAACGTTTCTTGTAATTTTCAACTTCTGGTGCCAGAAATAAGCTATGTTCCGGATCCAGACTATCGATATAGAAATCGAAAATACGCTGCGAAGTCTGGGCATCCAGACGCATATTCAAATAGTGCTGACGATCCACCAGCGTCGCCAGTTGACGTGATACTAACGCCTGTTCTTGAGATGGCTGAATGGCTTTGCTGACCACTTCTGCACTATTGGCTGCAATCGCATCATTCACGACATGGGTAAAAAAGAAGCCACCTGTCGCAATCGCAACGGCGCAAGCTATCGTTTGAAATTTCATAAATAATTCGTACTTCCTTGGCCTAGAGACCAATGTGACCGTGTTGCTTTTCGACCAGAATTTAAAGTATTCAGCATCTTAAACAACTTAATATGTTTATGTCGTGTAGTTTTATCATATTCTGTGCTGACAAAGTGTAGCAAATCATTGCAGAAATCAGGTATTGTTTCCCGGAAAAATTCTAAAACGGATTCCGCATATGATTGGCGCATTGATGCTCGACATCGCAGGCACAACCCTGACTCAAGAAGATATTGAACTATTCGGTGCGCCGCAAGTCGGTGGAGTCATTTTATTTGGACGTAACATCGAATCTGCGGCTCAAGTCCGTGCCTTAACCGATCACATGCGCCAGATTCGTCCTGATATTTTGATTGCAGTCGATCAGGAAGGTGGACGTGTGCAGCGCTTAAGACAGGGCTTTACCCTGCTCCCTGCGATGGGGAAATTTGGCGAACTGTATGCTCATGATTCGCAGCGTGCTTTAGATTTGGCCGAAAAATGCGGCTGGCTGATGGCGATTGAAGTACTGGCTGTCGGGATTGATTTCAGTTTTGCGCCGGTGCTGGATTTAAACGACATCAGTGATGTGATTGGTGACCGAAGCTTTGCCAGAAATATTCCGGATATTATTCCACTGGCCAGCGCATTTTTAAAAGGGATGAAACGTGCAGGAATGGCGTCAACTGGGAAACATTTCCCGGGTCATGGTTCAGTCAAAGCGGATTCACATGTTGCCGCAGCCATTGATATGCGCAGCTATGAAGACATTCAGCAAAAAGACATGCAGACCTTTATCCAGTTACAGCCGCAACTCGATGCTTTAATGCCAGCGCATGTGATTTATAGTCAGGTAGATCCCAATCCGGCCGGATTCTCGGAATTCTGGATTCAGAAAGTCTTGCGTCAGCAACTCGGTTTTGACGGCGTTCTGTTCTCGGATGATTTAAGCATGCAGGCCGCCTGTGTGGCAGGCGGTGCCGATGCCCGAATTCAGGCCGCACTGAAAGCCGGGTGTGATATGGGGCTGGTCTGTAATGATCGTGCAGCACAATGTATTGCACTGGAAGGCATTGCCGACCTGCCGTTGCCAAATCAGGAACGTTTAGAACGTATGCGCGGTCAAATTCCAGCGATTCAAATTGGCACTGAACTGGATCTGGGTGATGAATGGCGCAAGATTCGTGATGAAATACTGGTATTCAAGCAGCAGACTAGCTGAAACTTTTTAAATCCAATCAAGATGATAAAGGAACACGACAAAGTGTTCCTTTTTTATTATGATGTTAAAAGGCGTTACTTCTGTAGCACCCAACTAAAATAACAATAAGGTCAGAACCCTATGCCAAAATCACTTTCGCAGCATCGCCATATTTCTTTTACAGCACATTATACCGGCTATATCTGGTATCAAATGGGGATCTCACATCCGGTCTTTGCCACGACTAAAGGCAAGTTTCTGGCCACACTGCTACATCCACTCGAAGTATGGGCAGAACGCTCTGTGGGTGGCAGTATGCGTACCACACTCAAGCAGCGTCATCAGATGATTGATGAACATCTGTGTCAGTTGATCGAGCAACATCCACAACTTCAGATTCTTGAAATTGCCTGCGGTTTGTCTCCACGTAGCTGGAATTTCAGACAAAAATTTCCCGAGATTGATTATCGCGAACTGGATCTTCCCGACATGGCCAGAATCAAGACCCAAGCCTTGCAGCAGATTGATCAGCAGGCTCCCGAAGTGCTCACTGCAGATATTTTTAGTGAAGAGTTGGACTGTATCTTTCAGATGTTTGATCCCGACCAACCTTTGGTGGTAATTAATGAGGGGCTGATTAATTACTTTGATCAACGCATGTTGCGTATTCTGTTGCAAGGTATGGCAGAGAATGCACGACATTTTCCAGCCTTGCATTACCTTAGCGACATTTACCCGGAACCCGTCAAAAATAAATTGGCGAATTTTATTTGGAGCTGTAGCCGTCTGCTTAAATTCATGTCACGCAGTGCATTTACCTTTCATTTTAAAACCCCCCAAGAATTACAGCACTTTTTTCAAGATGCCGGTTTCAATCAGGTTGAGGTACAACAACCGCAACGTTATTTTGCCGAGCCTCGTCAGCAAAATCTGACACCGGAGCAGGATGAACATCTCGGTGATCTGGTCTGGATGATTCATGCAGTGAAAAAAAACAGCGTTAAATGACGCTGTTTTTTTATTAAGCCCCGATTAAATCACTGCATCGAAAGCGTCTTCTTGCTGAAGGATTTTCTGTTGTTGCACAAAAGCCAATAAACGTTCTGCCACTTCAAAACTGCCATGTTTAAACAGGGCTCGCACTTGAGTCTCATCCTGTTCAAAGATCAGACATTCGATCTTGAACTCGCCGTTTTCATCTTCCAGATGCAAGGCCAGATCACGCGGATAAGCTGCGGCACACTCTGTCTGTCCTGCGTCTAACTCCAGCAATACTCCAAAGAAATTCATGTCGATAATTTCTACATTCAACAGCAGATCCGAATGACGATGACTCAAATAACGTTGTGGCTGTTGCACACAAATCCGTTCTTCACCGCGCCGTTCAATCTGCTGCATCTGTTCACGGCTAAACGGAATAATTCCCGGCAACTGCTCGACTGCTTCATCACGCAAGAAGGTGGCAAACAGATGCATAGTTTCTTTCCTGCGCTGCAACTGAGGCACATGGTCAGCACCGGCAATTTGTACATACTGCATATTTGGACATTGCAGGGCAAAATTGGCATTCTCATGTGGCAAGGTAAAACTGTCATATTGACCACAGGCCACCAGAACCTTGCACTGTGGAATCGGCACGTGGGTCAGACGCAATAGACGGTTGCAGTTAATATCATAACGCTCTTGTTCGGTCACCGTGAATTCTGACATCTGCTTGAAGAATAAGCGCTTTGCTGTTGGTGACATGCGGGTTTCTTTGAGACGGGCATGATTGACCAGATATAAAATGACCGCCTGACCAAATTCATCCATGCGCTGTTCTTTCATCAGATGCAAGGATTCTTCCAATAGCATGCGCCAGCTTTTGCGGGTTTTCTGCATTACGCCCATCAGGATCATCCGATCCACCAGTTCAGGGCGCTGGTCTGCCAGACAGGAGGCGACTACTGAGCCTAAGGACATGCCTAAAATTGAAACTTGAGGAAGTTGCATCTGCTCCAGCCATTGCCCCAGCATGGCAGCAAGGTCTTCAAGCTCCAGAGTTCCAGCCGACAGACCAGTATCCACATTGCTGATCTGCTGGTTGGCTCCCATCGAAGGCAAGTCAATCAGAATGATCGGGCCGGCAGCGAAGAGCTGTTCGACACAATATTTATAGGAATTAAAATTCTGGAAGGCGCCCCCAATGATCACCATCGGCCTGAGATGCAAGGTATCCGGACGGGCAATCGCCATATATTCGATTTTCCAGCCATCCATCCAGGTGCTTCGTGCTGGCTGCTTAAAACTGTGCTTATCATAAAGATCAAAAAAACCATAATGGCTTTGCGAATCCAATACATGGGCATCCATGTGGATAATGGAATTCATTTTCCTTTTCCTCCGTCCTTGCCTTATTTTTATTGTGCAAGTCATGATTAACAGATCTTATGCTTCAGACACATTCCGATGAGCCTGAACACGCATCCTGCTCTTTAATAATTATATATGACTTCAATGTCGCTTATTTCATTCTATACAGAGCGGCTTTTCACAAGCAACCGCTTCAGCGACCACTTATCTGCTTTTAAACAGAAAACAATTTCAAAATGTTTAGAAGTCCGCGAAAACGGATGATTTTTAACAGATGGGCTTCATTGTCCGGCAGCAGACTGTTAATATCGAAGTGAAATTTCTAAGTGATCAAAGCGCTATGCAAGAGTCTATTGAACAATATATGCAAACGGTAGGACAGCAGGCACGCCAGGCTTCTCGCATTTTGGCTCGTGCGTCCACCCAAACCAAAAACAACGCACTATCGGCTATTTATACGGCTTTGGAAAATAGCCAGCCGGCTATTTTGGCTGCCAACCAGAAAGATATGACCAAAGCGCATAATAACAATCTGGACAGTGCCCTGCTTGATCGCTTAGAACTCAACCCCGCACGCTTTAAAGGTATGTTAGAAGGCCTGAAAGATGTGATTGGCCTGAAAGATCCGATTGGTGAAATTAGCGATATGGCTTATCGCCCATCTGGCATTCAACTGGGCAAGATGCGTGTACCTTTAGGTGTGGTCGGCATGATTTATGAATCACGTCCCAACGTGACCCTGGAAGCGGCTTCACTGGCGCTGAAATCAGGCAATGCGATTATTTTACGTGGCGGTTCAGAAGCTCATTACCATGACCGAATATGTCGATGTGATTGTACCTCGTGGCGGCAAGAGCCTGATCGAGCGCATTACTGAAGAAGCTCGTGTCCCGGTGATCAAACATTTGGATGGTAATTGCCATATCTATGTGGAAGCACAGGCGGATCTGTTAAAAGCCTTACCCATTGCTTTAAATGCTAAAACCCATCGTTATGGCGTGTGTAATGCCATGGAAACTTTGCTAGTCGATGAAAAAGTCGCTGAAGAGTTCTTGCCCCGCATCGCAGAACTTTATCAGGAGAAAAAAGTAGAGCTCCGTGGTTGCAAAGAAACCCAGCGTATTCTTGCTGATGCAGTGATTGCGGCCACTGAAGAAGACTGGTATACCGAATATCTGGGCCCAATTCTGGCCATCAAAGTGGTTTCTGGCATAGAAGAAGCGATTGAACATATTAATCAGTATGGCTCACATCATACCGATTCGATCATTACTGAAAATTACAGTCTGGCACGTGAATTTTTGGCCGGTGTCGATTCGAGTTCGGTGATGATCAATGCCTCGACCCGCTTTGCTGATGGTTTTGAATATGGCTTAGGCGCGGAAATCGGAATTTCAACCGATAAAATTCATGCCCGTGGTCCGGTTGGTCTTGAAGGCCTGACCTCACAAAAATGGATCGTATTTGGTGATGGTCAGATTCGCCAATAACTATTTCAGATGATCACTTTAAAAATCAGCTTTGTTCGCAAGGCTGATTTTTTATGGATATAAAAATTAAAACCGAAATGGATCAGAACCTTTGGGTCATTTTATTGATGAATCTCTGTATAGAATTGTATGTATAAGTCATATTTGCTGTTTTAGGCACTAAACTGAAAGCAATCTGTTCCAGTACGACATTGAAAATAGAATTCGGCAGCTTTATTGACTATATTTTCAGCATCATTTTATTTATAAATGAAAACTATGAACTGATAAATTTTAGTTATTATTGTCAGCCTGGTCGATAATGCTTAAGTCTAATCTGCTAAAGTCTATCTAGGACAGAAAAAAAACAAATGTTAAAACATCAATATTGATTCAGCTTAGTGCCTTTTTGCTGATCACTGGATCAAGTCAATGGACGAGAATTTTAATTAAAAATCGGGTAATCAATCGTGTCTAAATCAGTATTAGTTATTAATTGTGGCTCTTCTTCAATCAAGTTTGCATTACTTCTTGAGGAACAGAACTTCCGTATTCATGGTTTAGCTGAGAATTTAGGCACAGAGAATGCTCGTATCAAAGGCGTGACTGTCGGTAACGAACCGGTCGATATCCATATTCCTTTTGCCGACCATAAAAAAGCCCTTGAAGTTGGTTTGGAGCGTCTGGCTAACTATCGCCCAGATGCGATTGGTCACCGTGTGGTACATGGTGGCAGCCTGACCAAAGCAGAATTGATCAATGATGAAATTATTGAAAAGATTCGTGAAGCAACGCCGCTTGCGCCCTTACACAATCCGGCACATCTGATTGGCATTGAAGCCACCAAACGCTTGTTCCCAGACTTACCGCAAATAGCAGTATTTGATACCGCATTCCATCAAAGCATGCCAGCACATGCATATCGCTATGCCCTGCCAAAATTCTTATATACAGCCCATGGTGTGCGTCGTTATGGTTTCCACGGCACCAGCCATGCTTATGTTTCAGACCGTGGTTCTGAACTGGCAGGTAGCCTGAAACAAGGCGGCTGGTTAACAGCACATCTCGGTAATGGCAGCTCGACCTGTGCCGTGTGGAATGGGAAAAGTGTAGATACGTCAATGGGCTTAACCCCGCTTGAAGGTATTGTCATGGGCACCCGCAGTGGCGATGTCGACCCAAGCCTGCACAGCTTCCTGGCAAAGAACCTGGGTTGGGATATCTATAAAATTGACAAGATGCTGAATAGCCAGAGCGGTCTGTTGGGTCTGTCTGATTTGTCGAATGACATGCGTACCCTGATTGAAGCATCGGAACAAGGCAATGAAGATGCTGCATTGGCGATTGAAGTATTCTGCTACCGTCTAGCCAAATCTCTGGCAGCACTGAGCTGTGGTCTGCCACGTATTGATGGCTTGTTCTTCACTGGCGGTATTGGCGAAAATTCTGCCTATATCCGTGAAAAAACCATGACTTATCTGCCCCACTTCGGCTTCAACCTGGATAAAAGTGCCAATAATGACCTGAAACGTGGCACTGAAGGCCGTATCGATTCAGGTACAGGTCCACAAATCTGGGTAGTGCCAACAGACGAAGAAGGTCGTATCGCTCAAGAAGTACATAGCGTTGTAGAACTTGAAGTGGAGCAAAAAAACGCAAAAAAGTCTGAAGCTGAGGTAGCGCTTGCATAAGCAAGCAGGGCCACTTTTTAACTGATTTTTATTATTGTGTGACTGACGTAACTTATGAAAACGATTTTATTGGTTCCCACTGGGGAAGGCGTAGGCTTAACTTCTGCATGTTTAGGCCTGATTTATGCACTGGAATGCCAAGGGGTTAAAGCTGGCTTTCTCAAACCTTTTGCTCAGGAATTGAATGAAGTCGAAGACCGTACTACGGCTTTGTATCGTCATATTTCTCAAAGTGAAACTGTTGAACCAATCCGTTATAGCAAAGTCTTGCAGCAGATTAATCTGGGTGAACAGGATGAACTGCTGGAAGAAGCGGTACGTCTGCATCGTCAAATTGCCAGACAGCATGACCTGATTATTGTCGAAGGTCTATTGCCAAATGCTCAGGACAGTTTTGCCGATGATCTGAATGCCTCGCTGGCGCAGGCTTTGGATGCCAAAGTGATTGTGGTCAGCAATGCCAATATCCAGCAGCCAGGTCAGACTGCCGATAAAGTTGAAAACCAGATTCGCAACTTTGGTGGCGCCAGTTCAACCCGCCTGTCTGGCATCCTGTTGATGCGAACCAAAGGTCTGCCTGAAGAATCTGCACAGATTCCTGTAACGCTTGATCCGGATCTACGTCTTGCAGAAGAAACCACACAATTTATTCGTGCCATCCAGCAAACCCATCCACATATTGGTTCAGAAAAGTTACCTGTAATTGGACTGGTGCCTTTCAGTAAAACTTTAAGTGTGCCGCGTATATCTGATCTGGCGGCACATATTCAGGCCTACTGGATTAATGAAGGCGAAGCGAAACAGCGCCGTGTCCAGCACAGCAGCCTGATTTCGGCCAATATTGAACATGAATTGCATAAATTTGTAGCGGGTGAATTGATCATCAGTGCATCTGACCGGATTGATGTGTTATTGGCCAGCAGTCTGGCCAGCAGCAATGGTATTCCTTTGGCTGGCTTGGTGCTAACTGAACATCATCAGCCAAATGATCACGTATTGGAATTTTGCCAGACCGCCATCAAACAAGGTTTACCAATTTTACATACACCGCTTAGTACCTTTGAAACCGCACAAAAACTGGTAAATCTCAGCAATGAAATTCCAGTAGATGATACGGAACGTGCAGATCAGGTCACGCGCTTTGTTTCGAGTCACATCAATCCGGAATGGCTCGGTCAGATGTTGAATGGTTCTTATAAGCCACGTCTATCGCCTTCAGCCTTCCGGCATGAACTGGTACAAAAATCGATTGCGGCCAAAAAACGTATTGTATTACCTGAAGGTGATGAACCACGTACGATACAAGCTGCAGCAATCTGTCAGTCGCGTGGCATTGCACAATGTATTTTATTGGCCAATCCCGAATCTGTTTTAGAAGTGGCAAAAGCTCGTGGTATCGAATTGCCTGAAGATCTGGAAATTCTGGATCCGGATCTGATTCGTGACAACTATATCGACAAGATGGTCGAGCTACGTAAAGGCAAACTCAACGAACTGCAAGCGCGTGAACAGTTGCAAGACACTGTGGTGCTCGGCACCATGATGCTGGCGCTGGATCAGGTTGATGGTCTGGTCTCTGGCGCGGTACATACCACGGCCAATACCGTACGTCCTGCCTTTCAGCTGATCAAGACTGCACCCGATTATTCACTGGTTTCTTCTGTGTTCTTTATGTTGCTGCCAGATGAAGTCTATGTTTATGGCGACTGTGCGATTAATCCTGATCCAGATGCAGAGCAGCTGGCCGAGATTGCGATTCAATCGGCAGATTCTGCCAAAGCCTTTGGCATTGACCCGCGGATTGCAATGATTTCTTACTCTACCGGAACTTCAGGTATGGGTGCCGATGTCGAGAAAGTGGCTGAAGCAACACGAATTGCCAAAGAACGTCGTCCTGACCTGCTAATTGATGGGCCATTACAATATGATGCTGCCTCGGTTGAAAGTGTTGGCCGTCAAAAAGCACCAGATTCACAAGTGGCCGGACGTGCCAATGTCTTTATTTTCCCGGATTTAAATACGGGTAATACGACTTATAAAGCTGTGCAACGTGCTGCCAATGTAGTCAGTGTCGGGCCAATGTTGCAAGGTTTGAACAAACCGGTGAATGACCTGTCTCGTGGTGCTTTGGTCGATGATATTGTATTTACCATCGCCTTAACCGCGATTCAGGCAGAACAGCAGGCTCAATAAATTTAATAGCTCCGCACTCACCACCCTCTCGCAAGATGGGGTGGTTTTTTTAATCATTTTTGTTCTAAAGTCGGACATTCTATAATCTGTCGATTACTTTTCTAAAAATAAAAAATGCTCTCAAAGAGCATCACATCAACACTGATCTTAAATGGAACCGCATCTACTTACACTTACTGAAAGTTGAAAATCTGCTCACATTTTTAGCGCTCACGCAAATCGATGAAATGCGTTATATGACCGGCTTGAAATGGCATTTTACACTTGAAGATATGCAGGCACATATTCAGCGCTGTTTGGCTGATCCAACCCGTTATGACTTTGCGATTTGTTTAAACCATCATGATGAAATGATCGGTAAACTTTGAATTCTAGAAATCAATCTTGTGCTCAACATGCCGAATTTTGTATTGCCATCTCAACGATCACTTGGACAGCTCAAGGCTATGGCAGTGAAGCGCTCAAGTTGGTCAAAGAGTTTTTCTTTAAGCCATTACAACTCAAAAGTCTTTGGACATAATTGAGGTGGAAGTCGTGCCTAGGAAAAATATGGTTTTCAAACGCTAAAAATCATACAAAATGGTTTTGAATATGAAGGGGAATTTTCAGATAAAATCATCATACAGGCTCAAAATCCATTTCTGGCAGAATGCAAAACCAAATAAAAAAGAATCAACTACGCATAATAAATGCCAGTCTTTCGAACTGGCATTTTCAACGATTACTAATAAAGTCTGTGACATAAAAAATTAAGCTGAGACAGCCCTGCTTTTCAGTCCACTGACTTTAATTTTTTATAAGGTGGTCCACTCTTTACGCACATCTTCTGCTGTTTTATTGAGCACTACGCTATCGTCTTTGATTTCGCTTACCCAACTCAAGGGAATCAGATGATGCTCATTATTTTCATCATCACTTCTTGTTAATTTAATTGAATCCTGACCTTCTAAATGGTCTACCTTCCCGACTTGAGTACCACATGAAGCAATGACTGAAGCATGTTCTTTAATATCACTTGCATTAAAATTGTTCATTCTATTTGCCTGTTTCTAGAAGTTGAGAGGAACAGTCTAAGCAATAAAAAACGCCACATGTGTAAGGCTTTTCAGGCTTTGGGTTTTGAAGGGTTAAGAATGTAAACGCTTAGCACGGTTTAACCCACTACATAACAAAAATGCTTTTTGAAGTTGAGTATTCAGATATTTTTATAGCTTGATGAATTGGATTTAAAGATGTGAAGATGTGAAGATGTGAAGATGTGAAGATGTGAAGATG
>SMFC01000112.1_pt1 | contig 18770 bp, 21 predicted proteins | sample 2456331 | NCBI WGS metagenome assembly SMFC01 (sample SAMN10132608, study PRJNA489261) | soil metagenome | isolation source: day120 control-loamy sand soil ammended | place: USA
TTGGAAATTAATAAGCCTGAAATATCATAATTTAGTTTTGAAAAATGACAATTTAAATCTTGTATGAGTCTTCTTTTAGAAGTGTAAAGAGGGCTTGTAGGTCTGAAAAATGTTGCTATATTGAATTCATGGTAGGTCGTAAAACCAATAAGACGCTACCGATAAGTTGGACGGATCAATGACAGTTAGTTGAGTTTGATGTTGATCACCAAACAATAAATCTAGCACTAGCCATCCAACACAGAGCTCGCAGCAATGCGAGCTTTTTTAATGTCTGTTATAAAGCTTTGTTTAATGATTCCAGATAATTTCTTTTCTAATTGATTCATATAAAAAAGTTTACATTGCCAAATTCGCTAACATCTTGACGTTAAATAAGCGATTTAAGTGTGATATAAAAAATGGAAACTTAGAAAATAGAAAGGAGAGAGAAATGTCAAAGATTATTGATATAAAGGTGAAAGACCAATTTAGCAAGGTCATTGAGGCGAAAGCTTTATTACGTTCATTTGCAGAGCAACATCAGCATGATGCAATTGATCTGGTAAAAAAAATTGAACATATCGTGGTAGATGGCGAAACTATTTTACCGAGTATTGAACTGTTATTTGAAAGTCAAAAGTCTTCAAATATTTATAAAGTCGTAGAATAACTGGATCAATACGTTATACAAAGGTGAAAAAATTGAGTCCATCTATCCGATATTACAGGTTTAGCCATTAAAAACTCACCTTCCTGGTGAGTTTTTAATGAATGCAGAAAAGCAAAATTTATCCCCTATTAATAAAAAAGCCCACCGAGGTGAGCCAGAAATCAGATGTACTTAAGTTGTACATTCACATCATATTTTTCAAATTCTTGCAGAATCTGTTTTAAGGTTTGCTGAGCGGTGATATGTTCGGGGCTTAAAGAAATTTCCTGACGAGTATTACTGTCAAAACATTCAATGGCTTGAATCAGCCAATGGTGCTCGATAGAGCTTTTTTGAATCACTACACGTCGCGGTTGTAAACTGTCACTGAGCTGGCGGGGCAGTACATAGGTAATTGCCAGTTGCACAAGTTCCAGTTCTTCAGCCGGACTTAAAAAGGTAATGACCCAATTGCCCACCTTGCTCAGTTGCATGGGGTTATCAAACGCATCGAATTCTAAATAATGTGGCATATAGCAACCAAGCGGATTTTAATGATCACTATATGGCGAGATTTTCAGGTTTTTTCTATCCCGCTTAAGTCTGATATTTCAGGATTTAAATTTAGAGATAATATAAATATAGTGTAAAATCAATTGTCTATATTTGAAATCTAAATCTGCTTGATTGCTAAAGTCACTCATTTAAGAGTTTAAAAGACTAAGACATGCTTATTCATGAGCTTGATTTTGCTGTAATTGTGCCAAAGAAAAATTGATCTGTTTTAGAATGTAATTCAATTCTTGCGGAGGAAGTCGGCTTTCCTGCAGTGAGGTGATCCACTGTATTTGGCACATTTTTAAACTGCGCACATCCTGTACCTGTAAAATATGCTGAATTTGCTGTTTGGCCATCAAGCCACAATATTTTTGTAAGCTTTCCATCATCAGATATTTGAGGTCTTCAAAAGATAAAGCTTGCGGTTCGGGTAGATGGGGTTGATTGTCTGGATTTGTTTCAATAGATGAGTTTTCTTGCAGCTCTTCGATAGGAACTAGGAGGTTTTTGCGGTTCTCGGTTACACAAGGTAGGGGCAGAGGTGAATTTAAGGGACGGTAAATCTCGGAATGCGCCAAATTGATTTTGGTATCGACTTCTGTGCCGGTCTGATGTGGACTGTTTGATATTATGCTGGTGTGAGCCGGAACAATTAAATCCATTTCACAAAGTTGCTCTAAAAGCTCGGCGGGAGCTAGTTGCTGCTTTAATCTCTCATGTAACAGATCAAAATCTTTGCTGCCGATTAGCACCAATAAGCGGCGTTGGCGTGCGGTCAAGGGGATAGAGCGATTCTGTAGCACCTCGACCCCACGTTAAAAAACAGATACTTGTTTTAAGGGGTTTAAAGCGTACTAATCGCGGTATTTTCGAGAGCCTTGCGCAAATAAGGATCCAGTTCATCTTGGCGCAATAGCCATTGCACATAGTCGGCAGGAAGCTCTGCAATTGCGCTACCGCGATGTTTACCAAAGTTAATTGTGCGTGGAATTCGGGCATCTTCAGAAGCATCGAACAGCTCCTGCATACTGTTAATTTTCAGGTGGTGTACGATATGCATCAGGATGTTGGCAGTTAAAATAATATCCATATCGGCACGATGCGCTTTACGGATCATTTCGCGCGCTCGTTCACTGCCTTTGGTAATCATATAAATCAGTGCAGAAATATTATGTGCTTCTGCATCTGGCCAGACCCGACGTGCTAAAGCCAGTGTACAAATCGCTTTAATTTTCGAGGTATCTACCCCACATTTTTCGACAGCACGAACGTCATAATCAATATTATGACCAATCATATAAATCGTTTCATCTGGCAGGCGAAAGGTACTGTAATGTGGCTGACCTTCCAGGTCAGACTCCAGAATATGATGCACCGCCATGGCGGCAAAAGAAATGGGTTCGTCACATGAATAGAGCTGATCAAACAGGCGGCTTTTATCCATACTGATTTTATGGTCTACAATTGCGACAGGCGCATAGGCAATTTCAATGGGTTGACCATTTAAAGTATGCGTTTCGGTATCAAGAATAATGGCCTGCATGCGTTGAGCACCATAAAAGAAGAGACAGACTCATATTAACGATAAATTGGGAAAAAGATTAGGCTGAATATTAAAAAATATACTTTTTAGCGCAAAGAATGCTGTCAATAAATCCAATCTTGCTGCAGGTTAAGGTTCAGAACTCTCATGCAGGAAAAGATTTAGCGGTACACCTGAAATGTTCTAGGGATTACCACGAAGTCGCTGCTCTAGGTTTATAGGGGATAAAAAGGTAAGCGGAACTTAGCTTGAATCTCATTTTAAAATGCTTGCAAAGCGCTCGAGAAAACCAGTCTTTTCACATTTCAAGCAAGACTAGATGGTGAAGGAATAAAAAATGCTCAAAATTTTAAAAGTTAAAAACTTTAACGCCAATTCAATAATTTGATTTTACTTAAATTGGTCATGATTTCTAAAGGCTGGAGCAATATTTATAAAAAACTGCAGAAAGTTCATGATCGAAAATGCAAAACTTCATGCTACAATACGCGCCAATCTTAGCACGGCTTAAAAGCCCTAAATCAATAGGACCTCGCTAATGTTTGCCAATATCTCTATTGCTGAATTTGATCCAGAATTAGCTCAAGCAATCTCGAATGAAGATGCTCGTCAAGAAGCTCATATTGAGCTAATCGCTTCTGAAAACTACTGCTCACCAGCAGTCATGGAAGCTCAAGGTTCAAAACTCACTAACAAATATGCGGAAGGCTACCCAGGTAAACGCTACTATGGCGGTTGCGAATACGTAGACGTGATCGAACAATTGGCGATTGACCGTGCTAAAGAACTCTTTGGTGCTGATTATGCTAACGTTCAGCCACATGCTGGTTCACAAGCAAACTCAGCGGTTTACTTAGCGCTTCTTAACCCTGGCGATACAGTTTTGGGTATGAGCCTTGCTCACGGTGGTCACTTGACTCACGGTGCAAAAGTAAGCTTCTCTGGTAAAACATATAACGCGATTCAATATGGTTTAAACCCAGAAACTGGCGAAATCGACTATGAAGAAGTTGAACGTTTAGCGGTGGAACACAAGCCACGTATGATCGTTGCAGGTTTCTCTGCATACAGCCAAATCGTAGACTGGCAGCGTTTCCGTGACATCGCGGACAAAGTGGGTGCTTACCTGTTTGTTGATATGGCGCACGTTGCAGGTCTGGTTGCTGCTGGCGTTTACCCAAGCCCAGTGCAAATTGCTGACGTAACAACGACAACGACTCACAAAACACTTCGTGGTCCACGTTCTGGTTTAATCCTTGCGAAAGCAAACGAAGAAATCGAGAAAAAATTACAGTCTGCTGTATTCCCGGGTAACCAAGGTGGTCCTTTGGTTCACGCGATTGCAGCGAAAGCGATCTGCTTTAAAGAAGCGATGGCGCCTGAATACAAAGAATATCAAAAGCAAGTTGTGGTGAATGCAAAAGCCATGGCTGAAGTGCTAATCGCTCGTGGTTATGATATTGTGTCTGGCGGTACTGAGAACCACTTGTTCTTGTTGTCGTTAATCAAACAAGATATCACAGGTAAAGAAGCGGATGCCTGGTTAGGTGCTGCGCACATTACTGTGAACAAAAACTCTGTACCAAACGATCCACGTTCTCCGTTCGTAACTTCAGGTATCCGTATCGGCACACCTGCAGTAACAACCCGTGGTTTCGGTGAAGCTGAAGTACGTGACCTTGCGGGCTGGATTGCTGACATTCTGGATGCGAAAGGTGATGAAACGGTCATTAACGCGGTGAAAGCGAAGGTTGAAACTGTATGTGCTAAATTCCCAGTTTATGCATAATCGGTTTTAATCGGAAAGGAGCTCCCAACCGGGAGCTTTTTTTATAGCTGTTAAAATGACGAGAAAAAATCAGGATTTGGTTTAGCGCAATTCGAGTTAAACTATATCTATATCGCACCATGATTCAGGCCTAATATTTAATAGCTGATGTTGATAGGACAAGAAAATGAGTCATCAACAAAATCATATTGCGTTTTTCTGAATCTGGCTTAAAGTCTTTTATAGACCAATCTCATTTTTAAATATTTAAAAGAACTGATTTATTCATTGCCAGCTTTTTAGATCCACCCTGTACATTCTGCTTAGTACCTGAAAATTTTTATGCAAATTTCAGACGAGCTCAAGTGTTGGTGCAATAAGCGCTGTGAGTGAGATCATTTTCTTTAAATCTGAACATTGTATTTATAGGAATCATTCAAATATGGGCACAACCTGTATTTGGTGTTCCTGTTGGCTGTTGATTCATTAATTTTTTATTTAGGTATCTAACAAAGGTAATCAGGATGAATAAAACCACTATTATTTTATCTCAGCAGGATTTAGATCGTCTGGAAACCATGCTTGAGCATCAGACCAAGCTGAGCGAAACCATGATTCGTCTGGAAGATGAACTGGCACGTGCTGAAATAGTTGGCCCCGCGGAGATCGCAAGTAATATTGTCACCATGCATTCGCGTGTGTTACTGACTATTGCACCGTCTCCAGAGCCTGTGGAAGTCACACTGGTTTACCCACATGAGTTTAAAGGTGATAAAGGTCAGGTAAATGTGATTGCACCGATAGGCGCAGCCATTCTGGGCTTAGCCGAAGGTCAAACCATTGAATGGCCACAACCAGATGGCCACACCATGAAAGTGACCATTGAAAAAGTGCTTTATCAGCCAGAGAGTACCGGGGATTATCTCTGATACTGTCTTGAACGCATGCTCAAAAGCCATAGTAATATGGCTTTTTTCATCTATGATTTATGATTGATGTTCAAGAGTTTCATCAGACTAAGCTAGCAGTACAGCAAAATTTATCAAACACATTTGCTTTCATTGCAAAAAATATAATTAAAATAAAGATAAAACATGGATTTAGTTAAAGTGATGTAACGAATTTCTGGATAAATATACACAACGTGGTCTGTTTTTTTGCTACATTCGTGGATATTCAAGATTTTTATTTAATCTCTCTAAAAGGATACAGTCTTCGTCATGTCGCGATTTGAAGCTTTACCCGCCTTGACTGACATGTCTTTTGATCGTGAAGAAATACTGGCGATCAAACGTAATGAACTTGTGCCTGTACTGAGCCATCAATATGGACTGAATCATTATGCGGATTCTCTGATTCAGGCACAATCGGTGTTATTAAATGGGGTCGATCCGCATTTGACCCAACAGCTGAGCCAGACCATTGAGCAATTGATTCAGGCTTTGGCAGAATCTAAAAAATATCTGAAAAAACGTAAATTTAATGCACTACAAAAATGGCTTGGGATCGATCTGGATTATGGTTCGAGTCAGGTTGAATATTATCAGCGACTGGACCGTTTACTCGATCAAGCCGATCACTTAAGTCGTAAGTTACAGATTGAAATCCAGAAATCTCAGGCCCGTTTTCAGCAGCTTTTGGGTCTACGTGAGCAGATGGCCAAGCATATTGTCGCGGCAGACGAGTTTTTATCAGAATATCCGCTGTTCATCAAAAACCAGCATCCACTAGATAATTTTTCCGAGCGGCTTTCCAAGAAAATCAATACACTGCGTACCTTGCAAAGCAGTAATGACATTGCCATTACCCAGATGCAGCTTTCACAGCAGCTGTCCTTTAGCTTATTAGACCGCTTTAAAGAAGCGCAACAGGTCTTGATTCCGGCTTGGCAATATCATGTCCAACAAAGCCAGAGCAAGCACTCGACAAGTGATCTGGAAAAACTTGATAATAGCCGTGAAAGTCTGATTAAAACGTTAAAAAAATCCCTCGAGAAACCCTCGAAAACATAACAATATAAGGTGAACCATGACCAAGTCTGATTTAGTAAATTTACCTGTTGAAAGCTCGAATGAACTGGTCGAACAAAAATTTCAGCAAATGGATCTGAAAGAACTGGGCTTGCAACCTGCTGACTTTCAGGAAGTACTGGCAGCACGTAAAGAATTGCAGGATATGAGTCATAACAGCGTGGCTGAGTATGGTAAAAATATTGCGACCAAAACCTCGACCTATACTGATGAATTACTGAATCTGGTCCAAAATAGAGATCTGGATGCGACAGGGCAGAAACTGAATCAGGTGGTGCAGGTGGCCCAGCAACTGAATACCAGCAGCATTTTAAGTCAAAAGAAAAGTTCAGGTTTTTTTGGTAATCTCCTGAGCAAGTTCAAAGGTGCAAAAGGTAACTTTGATGCACATTTCAATACCACCAAAGAGCAGCTCGATGTGCTGGTCAAAGAAATTGAAACCTCGCAGTCCGGTTTGAAAGCGCGTGTAGATACCCTGGATAAAATGTTTGACGGGGTACAGGATGAATATAAACAGTTAGGCGTACATATTGCAGCCGGCCGTTTACGTGAGCAGGAGCTGCAGCAGGAAATCTCCGCTTTAACCGCTTTGCCACAAGATCAAACCACAACACAGAAAATTTATGATCTGAACCATCTGGCCAATAATCTGGAAAAACGGGTCAGCGATTTGCAGGTTTTGCAGCAATCTGCCATGCAAACCTTGCCGATGATCCGGATTATTCAGTCCAACAACCTGATGCTGGTCGACAAGTTTTATGCCATTAAAAATATTACTTTACCGGCATGGAAAAACCAGATCAGTCTGGCCATTTCTCTGAGTGAACAAAAGAACAGTGTCCAGCTGGCCAATACCATTGATGATGCCACCAATGAACTGCTGCGCCGTAATGCAGATCTATTGCATCAGAACTCTGTCGATACCGCAAAAGCCAATCAGCGCTCCGTAATTGATATCGAAACGCTTGAACATGTGCAAAACACCCTCATTAAAACAGTCAATGATGTGATACAGATTCAGAAAGAAGGTGTACAAAAACGCACAGAAGCAACCGTGCGTTTAAAGGCTTTACAGGATAATCTGAATCACTTGGTGATTGAATCAAGTACGAGCGGATCAAAGCCCAACTAAATATTGTGGTTGAAGATCTAAAAGGAGTAAAGATTGCCTCCCTTAGATGAATATGCGGTGTCTCCTGGTGAGATCAAGCAAGGCGTGGTTGCGCTCAAGAAACGTCAACGCAATTTGATGTTATTGGGTATCACCAGTTCTACGGTATTTATTGCCTCCATCATTGGTCTGTTTTTTCAGCAGGAACTGGTCTATGGCTTTTTTGGCCTGAGTACCGAAGTGCAGCAGTTACATTTACCGGTCAGTGTAGATGCCACGCTGGCCAGCATTGGTGATAGTCCGGATTATTTTTTTAGTTTGCTGAGCTGGTTTGGCTGGCTGATTATTAAAATTTTTGCTTCTTTTATCGGTGCATTTTTTATCATTGGCCTATTAAAGAAACTGCGTTTCTTTTATGTGCGCTTTCAGTCTTTTGTGCTGAAATTTGTCGCCTGGCTAATTGCCTTTATCGTGATCTGGTCGGGATTAACTTACTGGCAGCATGATTTACGGAATGACCGGCATGATGCTTATCAGCAGGTGGTGTATTACGATAGCAATATCAATGACAGTGAAATTGCACGATACCTCGCCGATTCAGAGATTGCCGCACCGGTAAAATCTTATTTACTGGCACAAACAGCACTTTTGCATAAACCGCAAGATTTATCGGCTGCAAAACCTTATGTATTCAATCTGGTAGAAGCAGAAAAGCAGGATGCAAAATTTGAGCAATATGGCTTTAAGCCGGAACAACTCTGGACCATGCAGCAACAGATCTATGGTCAAGCCATGACACCGGTTGCCAAGAGTGTAAATACGCAAGTACAACAGGCAAACCAGTTGAGTCAGATCACTTATCTGGTGATTATTGGAGTGGCCATTTTATCGGCATTTCTGAGTTTGGTTCTGTTCTTCTTGGCCAATTCAATCAAAGGCCGATCCTTGCGTATCGAGCAACGGATAAATTAATATTTTAGAAATGCTCCTGTTTAGGAGCATTTTTTATCTGCTGATGAAACAGTATAAAAATTAAAAGCTGAAATACCAAAAATAATTATCAAACCAGTGATCTAAAAAAACGATTTATAATATAAAAACAAACTGTTTTACCTATTTTGATTTATGCATTAATATCGCTTTATCAAATAAATATTTATTCCTTTGGAGCTTAGCAATGTTAGACCAAAATACTTCAGCTCAATTAAAAACACTACTCGAACGTCTGGAAAGCCCGATTGAACTGGTTGCGACTTTAAATGATTCCGACAAATCTGAACTGGTTGAGGAAGTGGCTGCATTATCTGATTTAGTCACTGCACGCTTTGATGGTACAAACCAACGTGCTCCAAGCTTTGGTATTGCCAAAGCAGGTGAAGATTTACTGCAAAGCTCTGGTTATGCACCGAAAGTATCTGCTGAAGTTTTAGAGTCGATTAAAGGCTTAGGGATCAAATCTGATTTTGATGTATTTGTATCACTCAGCTGCCATAACTGTCCGGATGTGGTTCAAGCCTTAAACCTGATTGCAATTTACAACCCGGGCACAACAGCCACCATGATTGATGGGGCATTCTTGCATATCGGTCAAGGTCGTATGACTTTGGAAGAAATCGTGGCAAAACTGGACACCAACTCTGCAGCAAAAGAGGCTGAAAAGCTCAATGCTAAAGATGCCTTTGATGTACTGGTGATTGGTGGTGGCCCTGCAGGGAATACCTCTGCGATCTATGCTGCACGTAAAGGCATTAAAACCGGTATCGTAGCTGAGCGCATGGGCGGTCAGGTCATGGACACCATGGACATCGAAAACTATACCTCGATTCAGAAAACCCAAGGTCCCAAGTTTGCTGCTGAAATGGAAGCACATGTACGTGAATACGGTGTCGACATCATGAACCTGCAACGTGTCTCTAACATCAAAGGTGCTTCTGAGACTGCAAATGGCTTGGTTGAAGTCACTTTAGAGAATGGTGCCAAACTGGAATCGAAAACGGTCATCCTGTCTACAGGTGCACGCTGGAGAGAAATGAACGTTCCGGGTGAGCAGGAATACAAAACCCGTGGTGTGGCCTACTGCCCACACTGTGATGGTCCTCTGTTTAAAGGCAAACGTGTTGCGGTAATCGGTGGGGGTAACTCTGGTGTTGAAGCTGCGATTGATCTTGCAGGGATTGTAGAGCATGTGACTTTGGTTGAGTTTGATAGCAAGCTTCGTGCGGATCAGGTATTGCAAGACAAATTAACAAGCTTGCCAAACACCACGGTGATTAAAAATGCCTTGTCGACTGAAGTGGTGGGTGACGGTTCACAAGTGACTGCACTGAAATACAAAGACCGTGTAACAGATGAAGAGCACACTGTTGAATTGGCTGGTATCTTCGTACAGATTGGTTTGTTGCCGAATACCGATTTCTTAAAAGCAACAGCGGTTGAATTGTCAAATCGTGGTGAGATCCTGATTAACGAACGCAACGAAACCAATGTGAAAGGTGTATTTGCTTGCAGCAGGTGACTGTACTACTGTTCCGTATAAGCAGATCATCATTGCCACAGGTGAAGGCGCGAAAGCATCACTGTCTGCATTTGATTACATCATCCGTTCAGGTCAGTAATCCTTAACAAAACCCTAATAAAGCCCGCTTGAAGCGGGCTTTATTTTTCAATAACTACCGGTTTAGATTCAGTATATTTTATAAGCACTGCGTCCATTCATCTTCTTGCTAATCTTGTCATAAGCATGTCATTAATTTTGATTCTGTATAGATGGTCTGTAACTGTCGATAATCTCGTATTGCAAGCCTGCGAAAGCTCTCCTATGATAGGGTGACAAATCATCTTTCATGATCGAAGAATAAAAAAGGATAACATCCTGGGAGAAGAACAATGCACTACCAATATCAATGTGCCTGCTGCGAAAAAGTAGTGGAATCTACAGAAAAATCATGTCCAGATTGCGGTTCGCATCATATTCGCAGTCCTTTTGGCTTCTGGATTTTGTGTCTGGTGGCCTGTCTTGCTACAGCGATCGTATTTAAAGTGGTGCACGTCTATGTGCAATCACAACAACAAGAAGTTCCCGTACAACACTCTATACTCGATGTTTTACAAGAAGAAAATAAAGGCCTTCGTTAATTTTATTTAGCTCTGATTGAGAGACCTGTTCCGAAAAACAGGTCTTTTTTTATGGTGCTTTAATACCAATATCGCTATGCAGAAAAACAGCTTCATAGCTGCCAGATTTGATTTACAATAGCAATTCTTGGAATGGGAGATATGCAATGGTTCAGTTAATTAAAAAAGGTGGATTACGCGAGCGTGCCAACCGTAGCCTTAGCTATCAGGGTTCTGAAAATACCGAAACCAGCTTAAGACCCAACCGCTATCAAACAGCGATTAAAACACAAGAAAATTTAGTGTCTTCTTCACTTAAACCCACCGAATCCACTTTGGATGATCATCCAGTTAATTCATCAAAATAAGCGCGTCATACCATAACCATAACGCAAAGAGTAAAAATAGCCCGCCTGAAACGATATCAATATAACTCCCTGAACGCTGATACAGAGCTTTAATTTTCGGCTGTGAAATCAGCAACATGAGTAAAGCGAAAGTGATAAAAGTCTGCAAGGGAATAATCACCGCGAGTTGTGCTTTCAGATATTCCGAGGCTGACGAACTCAGTGCCAGTGAAAATACGCTGCTAAAATAGATCAGCGTTTTAGGATTAGAGAGGTTGGTCCATAGACCCAACATAAAGTAATTTTTGGGTTGTGCCAGTTCATTGGAATCATCTTCGGGCTGATGTTTATTCCTAAAACTGCGCACACCACCTTTGAGCATTGCCCAGCCCATTTTTGCCAGGAATATTCCACCGAGCAGCATCAAGACCTGCTGGACCCATGGAAACTGCTCGATTAAAACGGTAAATCCGGCCAGTGTCAGTACCACCCACACGACAATACCGGCCGAAATACCTGCAATAATTTTCAGGGCATTTTGGCGTGTGGTAGATGCAGCACTTTTGGCGATCAGTAGAACATCAGGGCCAGGACTTAGTTGAGCAACAAAATGCAGAAGGCAGATGGTAAAAAGCAGAGACATTAAAATAGCGTTAAATTATAAAAAATGATTATAACGTTTGTTCAAACTAATGAGAATATTCCAATAAAAAACCGAATCATCAGATTCGGCTTAAATATAACCTTTTAAACTTTGCAGATGAATATCTTATTTTGGATTGATATCTTTCATTTCAATTTTTTTCGCTTCAGGCTTCACTTCACGCGCTTCACCATCAATGATGGTTGAATCACCACGACCTGCTTGCTGGTTTTGCATATCCTGCATTTGACGCATCATCTCGGCAAAGGGGTTCTGGCCTTGCGCACCCCCCATATCGCCCATCATGCCACCCATCATTTTTTCCATCATGGCCTGCTGACGTTTCATCATCGCCTTCATCATGGCAGCTTTAAATACCTGCTGCACGGCTGGAATCAGCATTAATACCGCCAGTACATCGCTAATTAAGCCAGGAAGAAGCAGGAAGAAGCCTGCTAAAATTTTAGGTAAATTTCCTGTTAATGCAGGATCTGCATTCATCTGCCCCATTTGCATTTGCTGCATCTGTGGCATCACACCGGCCGAATATTTACGGATCAGGTTCATACCAATAAAAAATGCAGCCACAAACCAGAAAAATACGTACCACATGCTCCCGACGAGGTCACCCACGCCAATCCAGACAAATACTTCTAGGATTAAGCCTGCAAGGATAATAAGAAATAATTTCATGAAAATTAATCTAATCTCAGTAAAATAAATAATAGGATGATGTAATCAACTGCTTCATCAGGATCAAGCTTTTTTGATACGCTTATGTAACAATATGGGCATTATTCTATTTTTAAAGTGCAGGCATGTCATTAATTATTGGGATTGACCCCGGTTCTCGTTTAACCGGTTACGGAATTATCGAAAAAGACGGCTCCAAACTGACTTTTGTCGATGCCGGTACGATCCGCACAGAAACCACGGAAATGCCTGAACGTTTAAAACGAATTTTTGCCGGTGTAGAGCGGATTGTAAAATTTTATGGCCCAACAGAAGCCGCAGTAGAACAGGTCTTTATGGCACAAAATCCGGATTCTGCCTTGAAACTGGGTCAGGCCCGTGGTGCTGCTGTTGCCGCGCTGGTCAATCTGGATTTAAAAGTTGCTGAATATACGGCGCGCCAGATCAAGCAGTCTGTAGTGGGTTATGGCGCTGCTGATAAAGAGCAGGTACAGATGATGGTGATGAATATTTTAAAACTCAGCATCAAACCGCAACAGGATGCCGCCGATGCACTGGCGGCTGCCATTTGTCATGCACATGCCTCGGGCAGTATGAGTAAAATGGCGGTACTCAATGCTTTGGGCGGCATGGCACGTGGCCGCAGTCGGGTCAGCAGCCGTCGTCGTTAATGTTTAGCGCCGTATTTTAAAGCCTTGAATACCTAAGTCGGATTGCAGATGCTCTGGAATAATTGCTTGTCCGATTGCACAAGCAGGCTCTTTGTCAACTTTGTGCAATGATTTCCTGAAGCGGTGAATCTGCGCCAACAATAACAGCCTCCACTTCGCCACTACTTAAATTTTTCACCTAGCCTTTTAAATCGAGTGCCACAGCCTGCTCAGCAAACCAGTAGCGCTACCCCACACCTCGCACTTGGCCTGAAATTTTCAGCTTGATTGCAGACAGATTAGCCGCCTTGACGATTAACCACCTGATAAATTGCATGTTTCATGTCCTGCGCCTGCAAACCACGTTCGCCGTTTTTGGCCAGTTCATCCCCTGCCAGTGCATGCAGCGTCACAATTTCATGCAAATGAATGGATTGAGCAAATTGTGCCTTTAGACTGGCAATCATCCCGGCCAGCACATCCCCCATGCCGCCTGTTCCCATACCCGCATTCCCGGCAGTGCAAATATACAGCTGTTGTTCCAGAATCAGACTGCCTGAACCTTTCAGCACCCATTGCCCACCATACTTCTGCCTTAAGGCATGAATCGCTTGAATCCGATCTGTTTCAATGTCCAAGGTTTTACAATCAAGTAAAGTTGCCGCTTCACCCGGATGCGGTGTACTGTAAGTTTTAGAATTTAATTGTTGCGGCTGTTTGGCTAAAAACCACAATGCATCTGCATCTAAAACAATGTCTAAGTCTGAATTTCGAATGAGATTAAACCATGCCTGATATTGCTCTTTTGCCCATTGATCACGTCCCATGCCCATACCAAAACAGACTGCATCGACCTGCTGAATTAAGGCTGTGCGCTGCTCTATGTTGAGAGCATTAATATCACGCAGCATAATATTCGGCGCACGAGACAAAATGGCGGTATGGTGTTTCGCATCACAGACAATGGTGACCTTACCTGCTCCGGCAGCAAATGCCGCTTCTGCTGCCATAATCACTGCTCCGCCCATTTCAGCATGCCCCCCCACCACCAGCACATGACCATAACTGCCTTTATGACCAAAGGCTTCACGTTTCGGTAATTTAATCTGCTGTGAGGAAAGTTTGGCAACTGGTTGCAGTTCGGCATCAACTGGAATGGCAGAAATCAGTTCAACCTTAGCGGCATATTCCTTAGCTTGTCCGGTAAACAGTCCTGCCTTTAAGCCCAAAACCGTATACGTAAAATCCGCTTTAACCGCAATAGGCAAAGGCTGACCGGTATTGGCATGCAGTCCACTCGGTATATCAACCGCGATTTTGAGACCTTTCTGGTCATTGATCAATTGGATGATGGATTGCCAGTTCGCATCCAGCTCACGATTTAAACCAATGCCAAATAAGGCATCGATATAAGCGTCATATTCATGCTTAAACTGAAAATGCGGCCCTACTTCCAATCCAGCATCCAGCGCTTCTTGCCAAGCTTTGGCCAAGTCCACTGATTGACCTTTTTCAGCCGCATAAATATCTACATCGAAACCGGCCTGTTTTAAATATTTTGCAATCAGATAACCATCGCCAGCATTATTGCCCTGACCACAACACACCGCTATTTTCTGTATATTTTTTTCTTTAAATAGCACACTCAGACGCTGTGTGACTGACCAAGCCACCTGCTGCATCAAACCATAGGAACTATTTTGCTGCTGAAACCAACGCTGCTCCCATGCTTGAATACTTTGGCTATGATAAACAGGGCTATGGTAAACTTGTTGCTGCATTTTTTATTCCCTGTCTTTGGTTTATGACAACTCCCGATTCTTACGCACAAATTCAAGTCTATCAACAAGATCCAGCCGAGCTAAAAGCCTGGATTAAAGCGCAGGCGCTAGAATTGGGGTTTTCTGATTGTGTCATTGCCAAACCAGATGCTCAAGCAGAATTAGCGCGCTTACAGGAATATCTGGATCGTGGCTATCATGGCGACATGAAATTTCTGGAAGATAATCTGGAAAAACGTGCCAATCCTGCCTTACTTGTCCCCGGCACGCGCAGCATTATCTGCGTGCGTATGGATTATCTGGTCGAGACTCCAAAGCCACGTTACGTTCCGTATGCACCCAATTCCGCGATTATTGCGCGTTATGCCCGTGGCCGGGATTATCACAAGATCATGCGCGGTCGGCTAAAAACCTTGGCGACAAAAATCCGAGAAAAAGTTGGCGATTTTGAATCACGCCCTTTTGCCGATTCTGCACCCATTTTTGAAAAATCACTGGCTGAAAGTGCTGGCATGGGCTGGACAGGTAAACATACCCTGCTGATTCATAAAAAGTCTGGTTCTTTCTTTGTGCTTGGAGAGCTATTTACTTCTCTGGACCTCCCTTTTGATGCGCCTGCCAGTAAACATTGTGGTTCCTGTACGGCCTGTATCGACATCTGTCCAACTCAGGCCATTGTCGAGCCCTATATGCTGGATGCACGGCGATGCATAGCCTACTTAACCATTGAATATAAAGGTATTATTCCAGAAGATTTGCGCCGCGGAATTGGTAACCGGGTTTTTGGTTGTGACGATTGCCAGCTAATTTGTCCTTGGAACAGTTTTGCCCAAATCACCCCGGTAGAAGATTTTCATCCACGACATGGTCTGGATCAGGTCAGCTTGCTAGATTTATGGCAATGGGATGAAACCACCTTCTTAAGTGCGACCGAAGGCAGTCCAATGCGCCGTACAGGTTATCAAAGCTTCATGCGCAATATCGCAATTGGTCTGGGCAATGCACCTTTTGATGAAAAGATTGTTTACGCTTTACAACATCAACGGGCATTACATGACGAAATTGTGCAGGTGCATATTGATTGGGCGATTCAGGAACAGTTGACCAAAACAGCATAAATTTTCAATTTATTACTTCGGCTCACTCGATCTCTTATAAGGCTTACACAATATTTGATCACTTTATGTCATAAAGAAAGAGATGAAAAAATGACGAGAGGGACTGAAGATGCAAGAGCAAGATAAAAAACAGCAACAGCACGAACAGCTAGATCAGCTTAAACAGCAGAAGCAACAACAGCAGCAGCCCCAACATGGGCCAATCGATTCTCCTAAGAACAATCAGCATGAGCAGGATGAACGAGTGCTGAACAAGCAGCATCGTGACGATCTGCAAAATCAGAATATTCATGGGGGTCATCGTGAATAAAAAATTTCAGGATTGAATATAATGACAAAGTCCACCCCGTGTGGGCTTTGTTTGTTATAGAAGGTCATATTTTGCTAGTGAGGCAGACACACATTTTTATTAAGATGAGGTGAATGATAAATAAGCACAAACAAGGACAGATATATGAACACGAGTAATGCAGTACGCAATGATTGGTCACGTGAAGAAATACAGGCACTGTATCAGCAGCCTTTAATGGATTTATTGTTTCAGGCGCAACAGGTTCATCGTGAGCACTTCACTGCCAATACAGTTCAGGTCAGCACCCTCCTCTCGATCAAAACAGGCAAATGCCCTGAAGACTGCAAATACTGTTCACAATCTGCGCATTATGATTCCAAGCTAGAAGCTGAAAAACGTATCGCGGTCGATAAAGTCATTCAGGAGGCTAAACAGGCACTGGCTTCTGGAAGCTCTCGTTTCTGTATGGGCGCTGCATGGCGTAACCCGCATGAGCGCGATATGCCTTATGTTCTGGAAATGGTGCAGGAAGTTAAAGCACTCGGTCTGGAAACCTGTATGACACTGGGCATGTTGAATGCATCCCAAGCAGAACGTTTGAAAGATGCCGGTCTGGATTATTACAACCACAATCTGGATACTTCTCGTGAATATTATTCACATATCATCAGTACCCGAAGCTTTGATGACCGTCTCGATACTTTGGATTATGTGCGTCAAGCCGGTTTAAAAGTATGTAGTGGCGGTATTGTCGGACTGGGCGAAAGCCGTAATGACCGGATTGGTTTATTATATGAACTTGCCACGCTGGTCATTCATCCTGAATCTGTACCGATCAATATGCTGGTTCCAATTGAAGGCACACCAATGGCAGATGTAGAAAAACTGGATGTTATTGAATGGATTCGTACCATTGCAGTGGCGCGCCTCTTGATGCCAAAAAGCTACATCCGCCTCTCTGCGGGCCGTGAATCGTTAACCGATTCAGATCAGGCTCTGGCATTTATGGCCGGTGCCAATTCCATTTTCTCGGGTGAAAAACTTTTGACCACCCCAAATACTGCCCAAGGTCGTGACCAAAAGCTATTTGAGAAATTAGGTCTGGTTGCAGAGCAGCCTAAACCAAGTGTACGTGCATTGGCGACCGATGCGATGGCAGGCTAAGCAATATAGGAGTGAATTAAGTCGCTGAAAAGTTATGTGCAGTAATCAGTATGCCATAGCGGGCATTCAGATAATCTCCAACTCTGATTTGATCCATTCCATTGGCATGATGCACCACCAACTCCTGAGTGATTGCATCATAGCTAAAAGACTCATAACTGTCTTGATGCAGACTAAGCCAATGCAGCGTATCTGCCAGATTGCTGTCTACGATATAGGTATCTGCATGAAAATTTTTGCTCATATGCCCGATCATCAGCTTGGAATTTCACTCTAATTTTAACGGAAATTAGCCAAGTATAAGCATAAAAAAAGTGAGCCCTCGCTCACTTTTTTTTGTAAAACATCAGTCCTTATTGATCCCACACTTACGACACTCCCTGTGTTCCCCGATTTCCTGCATTTGCTCGTACTCATAGATATGCAAGCAAAATAATTTTCTTAATAGCTGAAGCATCTTGAAACTCCTGTTTAATCATTTTTTTAATACGCTTCTTAAGATATTCCTTCCTGAAACATCATGATTTCTGACTAAAAAATCATCTCTTATTTATTAGCATAATTTTCTCAGTTGTAAAATGCATTTCATCTACTTTTCATCTTATTTCCTGATATTTTTTGAAGTGCATCACAGTCCATTCATAAATATAAACTTTTTTCCTGAGGTAAAATTCTTCTAGATAAAAAATCCTCAAGAATGGCTCATAAAACTCATCTATTGAAGCCAGACCTCTTTTTTATAAGTTGATGCAAATATTGCCTAATTTTTATTTAAGTGTAATAGTTAAATTATCGTCAATGGTAAAATCATAAGCATTACGACAATACGAAATTAGTTTTTCAAATCGATTGAATATCTGCTCATTTAATTGTTTTTATTGGAAAAATCCTTTCCACTCCGAAGCAGGTATGTCTTTGAATAGACGATAACAAAATACTGGCAATATATGCTTTTCTATCGACTGATACTCTTTCTTATAAGTTTTATCAGTTCATACAGCTTGCTTTGTCTTCATCCATTTAATCAGTAAATTACCAAACAATAGGTTCTCTTTTTGTTGAGCTTCCAATAATTTCTCATTTTTAGTTTTTAAAATGAGTTCACCATTTTAATACTTAATGGCCATTGAACATGCTTCTCTGACTGAGATTACTGGATAAGTCCCAAGCTATGTCCATTTACCAAGTGTATTCTTAAACCGCAACTGCCATGATTTTTACCTGTTACAACGACTTTTAAATACAAACCCATAATATCCGAAACCCTATACTCTAATTCTTTAGGTTTTAACACTGCAAATTGGGTATCTGTGAGCAATTTAGATTT
>SMFC01000098.1_pt1 | contig 18441 bp, 22 predicted proteins | sample 2456331 | NCBI WGS metagenome assembly SMFC01 (sample SAMN10132608, study PRJNA489261) | soil metagenome | isolation source: day120 control-loamy sand soil ammended | place: USA
CCCCACACCACGTAGTAACCTACGAAAATGGCAAGGACAAAAATCGTAATTGTTTCAACCATGAGTCTTCTCCTTAACCACGTTTCAGCAGCACTTGGCCGGCATGAGTGACAAGTAGGGCTTTTTGAATTTCTTCTTCTGGATTCAGGACAAAATTCTTGTCGGCATCAAACAGCGTTTCGACAAAATTAAACACGTTACGTGCATATAAAGCCGATGCTTCAGTCGATACAGTCGAAGGAATATTGGGAATACCCAAAATTTTGACGCCGTTGTCGGTATGCACAGTTTCACCGCATTTCGAACCTTCAACGTTACCGCCCGATTCCACTGCCATATCTAAAATGACTGAACCCGGTTTCATTTTCGCAACTGTTTCAGCACGGATTAAACGCGGTGCATCACGGCCGGGTAAAAGCGCTGTGGTAATCACAATGTCAGCATTTGATACGGCTTTATCCACAATGGCAGCCTGATCGCGGATGTATTCCTCACCCGGCATCCAGCCATAACCATTCTTGGCCGCATCCGCCGCTTTTTGCTGCTCTTCGGCAGACATCGGCACGTCCAGCCATTTACCGCCCAATGATTCCACTTGGTCTTTTGCTGTTGGACGCAAGTCTGTGGCTTCCACAATAGCGCCTAAGCGTTTTGCAGTGGCAATGGCTTGCAGACCCGCGACCCCGACCCCCATGATCACCACACGGGCTGGTTTGACCGTCCCCGCAGCCGTCATTAGCATCGGGAACATGCGCTGGTATTCAGCCGCAGCCAGAAGGACTGACTTGTATCCTGCAAGGTTGGCTTGAGAAGACAAGACATCCATATTCTGCGCACGAGACAAGGTCCGTGGCAAAAGCTCCAATGCAAATGCAGACACGTTCTGTGCCGCAAATTGGTCAAGCTCAGTATTACGGTAAGGATCAAACATCGCCACGATGGCGGTGTTCGGATTGAGTTTTTGAATTTCCTCACCTTTCGGTGCACGAACTTTTAAAATCAATTGACTGCCGGTGTAGGCATCATCCGTAATTTTGGCACCAACTTGTTCATAGGCACTATCGATATAGGCAGCTTTAAGCCCTGCACTACGTTCGATAATCACGCTATGTCCTGCGCTGATCAATTTCTTTACTGTCTCTGGCGTCGCAGCGACGCGATTTTCACCGACAACAGTTTCGGCTGGAATTCCGATCTGCATGAGCGTTCCTCAAGCTAATTTTTCTTAAGTAAACATCGCTTAAACGATGCTTCCCCTCAGGATGTGTTCTTGTTGAATTTTTGGATTCTAATCAAACTGTTTGAAATTACTACCTACTATTTATTTAATAAATGCCTATATATTGAACTGATGATTCATAAAAATGTTGCTGTACTGGTGCGTGGCTTACATACGCCAAATATTTATATTTGATTATTTTATAAACGATATTCATTTACCTGAATGAAAACCTGAAAATGCGCTCGGCTGATAAGCCGCCTACTTGAGATTTTTTTTGTTACATTGATCTTTCTGACCAAAATTCCTGTTTTGGTTCTTTATGCTACCCGTTTCTGAATAGGTCTCTCTGCTAAGGACAGCGGCACTTTAGCTTTCCAAGTTTTCTAAATTTGACTTTATTGACAAATAAAGAACTTATTCCCGATAAGCTATCTGATCTGTAAAGTAATACCTTTTATTCAATTTAGTTATGATTTAGCACCCATCAGGCTGAGGTTGAATTGATGGATGTGACACAACGAGATCTGTGGGTCTAAGGGTCACTTATCTCTAAAATGATCAGACCAAGAGGAACAAAAATCTTGCTGACCATTTATTATATTAATGTCATAAACCGAATAAGTGACTAAAATAAAGTTTATGCACCATATCTGCGCATAAAATGAGAGCCATTATTTAATTTTTTTCATTTTCAGGGGATTTTCCGTTCTTTCTTTGTCCTATGCGTTGTAATAAAGCCAGCTATTGATCAAAAATCTGGCAACCTGATCATTCCTGACTGGTTTTCTAATTCAAGTCTTGTGTAGTCCTTGCGATCTAAGATCTTTTCATTGAGTCATTGTAATATTTTTCTACTTTTAAAGCCTAAAGTTCTCACTTATAGTGCCTTTCATTCCTGCATCAATGCGCTGCTTGTTTTAAATTCTCCTCGGCTTAGATAAGGTTGCTGCTATGAACACGCCCCTCGATATCAGTCAAAACAAGCCCTTATTATGGCTGATGGCGATTGCCTGTGGTTTATGTGCCGGCGCCAACTATTATTGCCAGCCACTGATTTCATCGATTCAGCAATATTATCAGGTGCCGGAATCACAAGTGGCACTCACCGTTACCTTTGCTCAAATCTCTTATGCATTAGGCCTGCTGTTTATTGTACCTTTGGGCGATATGCTGAATAAAACCAAGCTGATTCCCTTTCTCATGCTGGGTGCAGCTGCAGGTTTATTTATTTGTGCCAGTGCGATAAACCTGCCGATGCTGTGGGTTGGCACCATCATTGCCGGGCTGTTTTCCGTGGCTGCACAGATTCTGATTCCCTTGGCCACCATGGCAGTCAAACCGGAAAAAACTGGAGAAGTAGTGGGTTTCCTGATGAGCGGCTTGCTGGTCGGTATTCTGCTCTCGACCAGTATTGCGGGATTATTGTCCGACCTGTTTCACTGGAAAATGATCTATATCGTCAGTGGCATCAGCATGCTGGCTTTAAGTTTTTATCTGCGAGGAAAATTACCGAGTCTGCCACGCCTAAGAATCAGCTATGCAGCGATTTTCAAATCTATGGCGAGCTTATTAAAACATGAACCACGATTGGTCTTGCGCTCTCTTACCGGTGCCTGTGCTTTTGCCGCCATGAGCATGCTGTTCTCGACCATTGCCCTGCTGCTGACCCAAGAACCTTTCCAGCTGTCTGATGTCATGGTCGGTCTGGTGACACTGGTCGGCGTCTTTGGCGCATTGTCGACTCAATTCATTGGTAAATGGGCCGATCGGGGCCATATCAAAACCTTGAGCTGGATTGGCTGTTCGATCCTGATTGGGAGCTGGCTGTTCCTATATTTTGGTGCGGTATCGCTGCTGAGCTATATTCTGGGCTATGGACTGATTAATCTGGGGTTGGCGATTACGCATAGCTGTAATCAGAATGTGATTTTCCGCCTGCGCCCGGATGCCAAATCACGGGTCAATTCACTGTATATGACCCTGTATTTTATTGGCGGTGCCTGTGGTTCAGCCTTAGGGGTTTATGCCTGGCATCATGGGGGCTGGAGCATGACCTGTATGGCAGGACTCGGGCTGGCCCTAGGCGCTACCCTATTCGCCTTACTGGATCAATGGCATCACGCCCGGACAGCAGCCTAGATGCTTAACTATACTTAGCTGACTTGAGCCGCTGGATAGAAAGGTTTATTTAAATCTAGAGCAACTGAATTTTCCAATAAAATACAGATAAAGACCGGCAGCAAAGCGGCCAGAATCCGACAGCTTTCCTCGAGTAACTTGTGGTTCAGGGAACTATGATAGGTAATTCCGCCCTGCATGAGCTGATGGTGTAATGTATATAAACGACGAAACACCCCGACTAAAATTTCGACAGAATTCCGCTCATTTAAAGCATGCTGTATGATTTTTTTCTGTGTTTCCAGTTCAGCATTACAGCGTTCCAGACTAATTTTCTGGTGACGATAATCCCAAAAACTTTGTTCCATATAGGGGTTCGCTAAGAGTGAGTGGATTGGCTGACTGTACTTTTCCCAGACAATATGATTAATCTTCTGGTCCAGATCATTTTGGCAAAGTATTTCTAGAAATTGACGCAGCTTATCCTTTCCCTGAACCCGATCATCCTCTTCTGCATAAATAGCCTGAAAACCAATCCATAGACTGATGAATTTAAAATCCAGATCTTGATCCAAGTCTAGCGCTTTTTTAAACCAGCCTAAGCCACGATGAATTTTTAAGTTAAAATGTGCTGAATTTTGTGCTTTATGGCTTTTATAAATCTCCTCCAATAACAGCATAATTATTCTCCTTATTTCTATCATTTTTTATATTGGTGTTTCTACTATCAAAATATACCATTCTGGAATGACTTGGAATTCTAATTTTATTTCTTGTTTCATGTCCTGGACTTACTGGCTTGACTCAAGTTCGCCGGGTTGTTCTGCTGATTTTATGCTAGTATTACGCCCTCTTTTTTTGCGATGTTGGCCTAGCGAGCTTGGGCAAAAAAAATAATCTTTGGGTGATTTATTCATCCCTTCTTCTTCCATTTCGTTAAGGCATAATTTTGAATGACTGATCTGACCACCATTGAAAATAAACTTCAACCACGAATCAGTGTTGCCCCGATGATGGATTGGACCACCAAAGACTATCGCTTCTTTGCCCGTCTGTTTAACCCAAATGTGATTATGTACACTGAAATGGTCACCACAGGTGCCATCATTTATGGGGATGCCAAACGGCATTTGGACTTTAACACCGAAGAACAGCCGATCGTGCTACAACTTGGTGGCTCGAATCCTAAAGATCTCGCGATCTGTACCAAGATGGCACAGGATTGGGGTTATAACGAAGTCAATTTAAATGTGGGTTGCCCGAGTGACCGGGTACAGAATAATAAAATTGGGGCCTGCCTCATGGCTGAACCCGATTTAGTCGCGGAATGTATTGCTGAAATGCAGCATGCGGTGGATATTCCAGTGACTGTAAAACACCGGATCGGGATTGATGATATGCAGTCTTATGAAGAAATGCTGCATTTTGTCGATACCGTGGCCAAAACCGGCTGCAATAATTTTATCGTACACGCGCGCATTGCCTTATTAAAAGGTCTATCGCCTAAAGAAAACCGCGATGTGCCGCCCCTGCGTTATGAAGATGTTTATCGCCTGAAGCAGGATCGTCCTGATCTGCTGATTGAAATCAATGGCGGGATCAAGACCTATGCCGAAACGCTGGAACATCTCAAACATGTCGATGGCGTGATGATTGGTCGTGAAGCCTATCATAATCCGTACTTATTGGCTGAACTGGGCCAATTGTGGAATCTGGATGCACCGGATCGTTTCGAGATCATGCAACAAATGCTGCCTTATATTGCCCAGCGCATGGCAGAAGGTGCACCATTGTCAATTATTAGCCGTCATATTTTAGGACTGTTCCAGAACTTGCCGGGTGCACGTAAATGGCGTCAGGCACTAAGCGGTGGCAATGCCAAAACCTTGAAAGATGTGGAAACTGCGCTGTTTAATATTCAAGAAGCAATGCAACGTACTGAAGACTATGTGCGTGAACATCAGCAAGTTGAATCCTAAATACGAATTTAAAAGTCTAATCGATATAAAAAAGCACCGATCATCGGGGCTTTTTTATAGAGATGAGCGAAGACGTTATTGAGTATATGCGGTGATATTACCGACCGGAACCGGTTCTTCCTGATAAGAAACACCTTGAAATTCTGGCTCGGCAATGGGTGTGACCAGAGAACCGCGCTCACGCTCTTTTGACTCATCTACAGGTTCCAGGTCATCTAAGGCTGCAGCCAGCTGCTGTAACTCCCGATCCAGTTGCTGCCGGTATTGCTCTATTTCAATTTCATCAATAAAAGCAAAGGCATCCTCTTCGATCGACCACCTATAGCCTCCATCGACCTTAAAAATTTTGACATTGACCGGATATGCCTCCCCCTGATAATTCAGATGAGAAATCGCTTTAAATTGATTGCCCTGCCGCTGGACAATTTTGACCTTCTGCACAGTAAAACGATAGCGTTGATAATCCTGATTGGAATTAAATTCCTGTTGCATCTGCGCTTGAATATTTCTGGCCAATTCATCCATCGAGACAAAGTAACTGCATCCAGCCAGACAGGCGATCATCCATAACACAATGATTGTTCTCATAGCGCCTCCTTCTTTTTCTTTCCTGTTCCTGCTTATAGCTGATATATGCAGTATTGTTATGCTTGCTTATTCTGTGACCTATTTTATGCTTTTTTGAAAAAACAAGAAATAAGCAGTGCATGAATCATGACTAAATTATTTAAGATTTCTACAGCTTTTTGAATAAATGATAAAAATTTACTCATAAAAAAGCCCTGAGTCTAACAGGGCTTTTTTTTGTGAAGATTCTTTTAAAAATCGTCATCACTGGATGGATCACGATGCAAGGCATCATGAATCGCTTCGATCAGCTGCTGGGCAATTTCCTGCTTGGAGGCTTTTTCCAGATCACGCTTATCCATCTGATACTGTTCGGCAAAAAATACGGTCATGGCATTTTCATCCGACGCAAAACCGATATCGGCACGTGAGACATCATTGCAGGCAATCATATCCAGTTTTTTCGCGACCAGTTTGCCCGCGGCATATTCTTCAATATTGCGGGTTTCCGCCGCAAAACCGACCATAAACGGACGTTTCTCTTGCTGGGCGATGGTCGCAACAATATCCGGATTTTTCACAAGCGCCACATTCAGCTCATCGCCAGATTTTTTAATTTTGTGTTCTGCAACTTCCGCCACGCGGTAATCCGCCACCGCAGCAGTTGCAATAAAAATATCACAGCCATCTTCCAGCATCTGCATGCTTTCATTGAGCATTTTTACGGCAGAACTGACATTTTTGCGTTTGACGCCATTTGGTGTATCCAGAGTCACTGGCCCTGCAATCAGGGTCACATCTGCCCCAGCGGCATAACAGGCAGCTGCCAGAGCAAAGCCCATTTTACCGGTACTGTGATTGGAAATATAACGTACCGGATCAATCGCTTCACGGGTTGGACCGGCGGTGATGGTGACACGTTTACCCGCAAGCTGACCAAATTTTTCTGCGATCGCACGCTGTGCTTGATGGAAATATTCTGTGACTTGTCGTGCCAGATCTTCCGGCTCAGGCATACGGCCTAAACCCACATCGCCACAGGCTTGAGATCCGGCATCCGGCATGATCACATGCACACCATCTTCAATTAAAGTGGCCAAGTTGCGTTGTGTTGGCTTAGCTGCCCACATTTGCTGGTTCATGGCAGGCGCTACCCAGACCGGTGCCTTGGTCGCCAGATATAAAGTACTGAGCAAATCATCTGCCAGACCTGCTGCAAACTTTGCCAAGGTGTCACAACTTGCAGGTGCAACCAGTAACAGATCCGCCCAACGTGCCAGCTCGATATGCCCCATACCTGCTTCCGCTTCAGGATCCAGTAATGCCGTATGGACCGGATTGCCTGATAAGGCTTGAAACGTTAAAGGTGTAATAAAAGCCTGTGCCCCTTGGGTCATCACCACCCGCACATTAAATCCGGCATCTTTCAGACGACGAACCAGAATCGCACTTTTATAGGCAGCAATGCCGCCAGTCACAGCTAAAATGATATTTTTATGAGGAATTACACTTACGTCGAAGCTCACAAACAGGCTACCTTTCTGTTGCAGTGGGGCTCACAATAGCATTAAATAACCGCATTCCCAAGAGATCGGCTTGCGGGAAAACTGATAATTCATAATAAATAAGTCTAATAACTATGCAATTTTCTATTAAAAACTGGCCGGAACAAGAACGGCCGCGAGAACGCTTAATTCAATATGGCGCAGAAAGTCTGTCCGATGCCGAGCTACTGGCCATCTTTCTTCGTTCGGGCTCCCAGCAACATTCCGCAGTCGAACTTGCCCGACTCTTGATTCAGCATTTCGGTCATCTCACTGCCTTACTGGATGCACCTTTACAGGAAGTCAGCCAGTTTCATGGCATGGGCATCAGTAAATATACCCAACTCATGGCCGTCAAGGAACTCGGACGGCGTTATATTTCCGAACATCTGAAACAGGATGCACTGGAGCTCAATAATTCCAAACGGTTACGGGATTATTTACGTTTTGAACTGCTCGGTGAAACTCAGGAAGTGTTTGCAGTGCTGTGTCTGGATGCCAGTTTAAGAAAAATCAGCTTTAAAAAACTGTTTTATGGCTCTGTAAATGCATGTGATATTTCGATTAATCAATTACTGCGCTATGCAATTACCCAACAGGCAACCTCAATTGTAATTGCGCATAATCATCCACTCGGCCGGGCCTATCCCTCTCCAGCAGATCGGCATCTGACTCGCCAGATTCAGCAAGCCTGTCAACTGGTCGATATTTATTTAATCGACCACTGTATCATTGCCCTAGAGGGCAGTTTTTCTTTTGCCGAGCAGCAACTCATTCAACCCGAAATACACAGGTGATTAGCACTTGACAAAGCTGGCACAAGTCAAGAAGATCATGAAAAAACTGTGATGATTCCAATAAATGATTGTACGTGACCAGCCAAGTCTTTTTAAATTGCTGTTTTCCTGGCGAGGTACAATTTTGCCGAAAGTTTTGCCACCTTTAGGCGTAGTGATGTTGATCTCGGCCATTATCGGTGGCTTGTCACATATTGGCTCTTTTCATTTTCCAGAATTACCTCTGGTCGGCTTTACCCTGATTGGAGTGGTACTGTCGATCTTTCTCGGATTTAAGAATTCGGCCTGTTATGACCGCTGGTGGGAAGCCCGCAAACTCTGGGGTATTCTGATTGCCAATTCACGACATTTTGACCGGGATTGCCGGATGCTGTCTCAAGGTCGCCGTGAACGTGTAATTCAGCACGTGATTGTCTTTGCCAATGTTCTCCGTGACCGGCTACGCCATCAGACAGCCAATCCGACCGAACTGGTTGAAACCAGCGGCATGAGCCAGCAAGCGGTGACCCAGCTCTATCAACAGGCCAACGCGCCGCAATATACCTTAAGCCTGATTCAATGGGAGTTAATGCAGGCACTCCAGACTGGTTGTGACCGGATTGCGACAACGCCTTTGCCTTTTGCCTATTCGGTCTTGCTGAATCGTACCGTCTATTTTTTCTGTTTTATTTTGCCCTTTAGCCTGGGTTCAACATTAGGTTTATTTACGCCTTTACTGGTCGGTATTTTAGCTTATACCTTTTTAGGACTAGATGCCTTAAGCTCAGAAATTGAAGAACCTTTTGGCACGCAAAGTAATGATTTGCCACTGGACTCAATGGTACGTACCATTGAAATTGAACTCTTAGGCACATTAGGCAAACCAACCCCACCACCGATTCAGGCCAAAGATCATAACCTACTGTAATTTATTTTTCTCTTGCCCTTTTCTATCAGCAAAGGGCACTTCTGCTTTGCAAGAACAAAGTTCGAGTAAAGCACTCAATCAACAAAACTCTCCCAAATCCCGACTTGTCCCGGTTTTAGGCTCGGCACATTCCCGAGTCTGATCCATGGCATATGGTCGCCATGAAAGTCACTGCCAATCGAAACTTTCAGACGATGCTCCGCAATCATCCGATCGACCATCTGGCGAGTAGAACTTGGATCTACCGCTGGCGGCAGTTCAACGGCGTCGCCACCAAACTTGGCAAAGATCTCGATCAGGTAACGAATGTTGGTCGCAGATAGGTCATATTTGGTCGGATGTGCCAGCACCGCAAAACCGCCACTTTCATGAATCACCTGAACCGTGTCTTCAAGACTCAAGCCATCAAATTTGACATAGGCTTTCTTGCCTTCCTTGATGTACTTATCAAAAGCCTGTTGCGGGCGAGTCACAATACCTTTTTCTACTAAGGTTTTGGCAATATGCGTCCGTGTTACCCGATCAGGGATATTATCGACTTTGACCAGTACATCGGCATAAATATCCTGACCAATTAAAGGAATCAGTAAGTCACAGATCTGTTTCGAGCGTTCCGCCCGGATTTTCTTCTGCTGATTGAGGGCTTTTTGTAAAGGCTCAGGATTTTGCATATTCAGTGCAACAATATGCACGCCATAATTTTTCTTGGTGGCTGGACGTGACCACTGGCTGGAGATTTCCACCCCAGAAATGATCTTAATCTCATGATTTTTAGCGGCTTCTTGTGCCAGTTCCAGGCCATCCATAGTGTCGTGATCTGTCAATGCCAAAGTATGCACCGATTTCTCTACGGCAGCCTCGACCAATTGCTGTGGAGTTAAAGTTCCATCAGAAATATTGCTATGTGTATGTAAATCTACGCCGTGCATCTCTATACTATGACATTTATTTAATCAGATTTAGATACTCTAACATGAAAGCACTTTTAGACTTTGTGCCACTCATTATTTTCTTTTATTTATATAAAACTGTAGATCCAAAAGACACTGACCATCAACTTTTGCAATTGATCGGTTCTGCGGGGGGTGTCGACAATAATAATATTCTTGTGGCAACCACTGGTCTGATTATTGCTATGCTGGTGGTCTATGGTGCGTTATTTGTCATGCAAAAATTCCGCCTGGATAAGCAGCAATGGATTGTGCTGTTTATGACCGTGATTTTTGGTGGGATCACTCTGATGCTGAGCGACGATTTCTATATCCGTTTAAAGGCGGTATTGCTGAATCTGGTCTTTGCGGGCGTATTCCTGCTGTCGCCTTGGTTTAGTAAAGATAAAAAGCCACTGATTCAGCGTCTGTTTGGCCCGGTTTTCAACTTAAGTGAAAAAGGCTGGATCAAACTGAACTATGCCTGGGTCGCCATGTTTGCACTGATGTCATTTTTACATACCTTCTTTGCCTACTTGTGGCTGGATGGAAAATATTGGGGCGAATTCACGGCATTCGGTGACATGATCGTGATGTTTTCCTTTATCATTATCCAGTTTATTGTATTGCGTAAATACTTTAAGACTGCTGAATAAATCCAACTACAAACGATTGAGAATCATCATGCCATTATTTGTCGTTAGCTGTACCGATCAGGAAGGTACAGTGGAGAAACGTCTTGCCATTCGTCCACAACATCTTGCCCGCTTGCAAAAGCTGAATGATGAAGGCCGTCTGATTGTTGCAGGCGCGATGCCGAAAGATCCGAGTAATCCACAAGCCGGCTTTTATGGCAGTACCATCATTGTCGATTTTGACAGCCGTGAAGACCTGGATACCTGGCTAGAGGATGAACCCTTCCTGAAAGAAGGTGTATATGCACAGATTGATGTGAAACCGTTTAACAAAGCATTCCCTCAAGGATAAGGTTTATGCGTGTTGTTCTTGCCAGTGTTATTGGCCTCTGTTGTACCTTTCATTCTGTATGGGCAGTAGAAGTTGCCACAGTTCAGACAACACCAAACAGTGTCGCCGCTGCTGCTGTACAAGCTGCGGTCGCAACCCCCACTGCTACGCCAAAACCTGCAATTATCCCTGTGGCTGCAACAGCATCTCAAGCCCTTCCGGCAACTGGAAATAAGCCACTGACTGCTGAAGAACTTGCCAGAAATAAAGCTCAGCAAGACGCCAAAGTAAAAGCTTTGGTGAAGGATCAGGCGACGCGTCTGCAACAGCTGGAAAAAGCCAATCTGGAAGCGTTAGCACAAAATCAGGAACTACAGCTCAGAAATGACAATCTTGGCGTGCAAGTACAGGTTTTACAAAGCGAACGCAGTGCGCAGATGTTCCTGTATGGTGCTGCCACGTTGGCCGTGGGCGTTTTGCTGGGCTTTCTGATTGCCAGTTACGTTTATACCAAACGTCGCCGTCAATGGTAATCTATTCCCCTTTCGGACTTATTTAAGGTTGTAGTCGTTTTGTCGCATGCAATTCAAACCGCCGATCTCGATTGGCACTTGGTGGATGGCATTGAAGTGCCTGTCTCTAAACAGTTTGGCGATGTTTATTTTTCTAAAGACAATGGTTTGCTGGAAACCCGCCATGTTTTTTTAAATGGCAATGACCTGCCGACCCGCCTGACTGACTTAAAACCGTTTGAATATTTTTGTGTGGGCGAAACCGGCTTTGGCACAGGACTGAATATTCTGGCGTTATGGCAGCTCTGGCAGCAGACCCGTCCGGACAATCACAGTCATTTGCATGCGATTTCAGTGGAGAAATTTCCGCTCTCTAAACCCGATCTGATTCGCGCTTTAAATGTCTGGCCTGAACTCAAGCCATTGGCAGATCAACTGATTTCCCAATATCCGATGCCAATTGCAGGCTGCCACCGTTTAAGCTTCCGGGAAGAACGTTTCTCAATCGACTTGTGGCTTGGAGATGCCCATGATGTATTTCCCATCATGGAAAAAACCGCACCTGTGAATGCATGGTTTCTGGATGGTTTTGCGCCGTCTTGTAATCCAGACATGTGGGAAGAAAATGTTTTAAATAATATTGTGCGTTTATCCGAGATCGGCACCACTTTCGCTTCTTTTAGTGTCGCAGGTGTCCTGAAACGTGGCCTAAAGAATCATGGGATTTCCATTTCACGTCCAAGAGGTTTTGGACATAAACGTGAAATGCTCAAAGCCATCTGGAAGCTATCTGAACCAGCCAATTCGGGTGCAGATCAGGATATTACTCAAAAAAAAACAGCATTAAATCCTGAGCTTGAATTTAACGTACGCCAGATTGCGGTTATTGGTGCCGGAATCGCAGGTTTAAGTGCTGCCTGGGCCTTTGCGCAGCGTGGCCACCAAGTCACGATTTACGATCAATCAGCGCCACTTGCTGGTGGTTCTGGTAACCCGCTTGCGCTCCTGAACCCAAAACTCTGCCCGATTGAGCAGAGTGCAGAACATTTAATGACCTTGGCTTGGCAACATGCCCTGACTCATTATGCAAAATTCAAAGCCTTTCGACCGATTCAGGTCAGTCAATTGGCACTCAAACATCCCGAGACTCTTTTAAGTCTGGCAAATGAATATCCAGCACATATTCTTTCAGTGCAAACGGCGGATGAGCAGAAACTGCATACTGAATATTCAAGTTTAAAACTTTTAGCAGCAGGAACTATTTCTCCGCATCAATTGCGTGATGAAATTTTACAGCATCCGAATATTAAATATATCCAAGCAAAAATCACCAAAATTGAGCAGCTATCTCAACCCGAACTTTTTGAAAATGAAAATTGTTTGGGTCAGTTTGATCATGCGCTGGTTTGTAGCGCGCGCGAGACAGCACAATTCTTTGAGCATTATCCGGCACTCAAGCCAATTCGTGGACAAGTGAGCTGGCTAAACAATAGCGCTCAGCCTTTAAGCAAAGATACTGCTTATAACTACGGTGGGTATTGTATGCAACTGGATGATACACATTTAATTCTCGGTGCATCTTTCCATCCTGGTCGGGAGGATACAGAGGTGCTCCCAGAAGATCATGCACATAATCATGAGCTGCTCCAGAGCGTCTTTCCAGATTATGCCGCGTCATTAGCACCGATGGACACCTGGCATGGCCGTGCAGCGCTACGTGCCCAAAGTCAGGATTACTTTCCTTTACTCGGTAAAATGCAGCCTGAACAGGAAATTTATAGTTTTGCCGGTCTAGGCTCCAAAGGCTTTTTATTTGCACCCCTTTGTAGTGAAATTCTGGCCGCCCAGATTCTGGGTGAAGCCTGTCCTGTTCCGGCAAGTCTGGTTAAAAAACTCAGCGTGAGCCGCTTTCAAAAGAAAGTAAAAGCCAAGAAGCCTTATTTTAAGCCACAAATTGAATTACCCTTTTGAATTAATCCCTCTAAGTCCCCCTTTTTTAAAGGGGGACTTTTCTCTACTTTTATGAATAAATCGAATGCCTGTAGCTCCTCCCTTTAGAAAAGGGAGGTTGGGAGGGATTAAATTTCAGCCAATAAAAAAGCGCCTTGCGGCGCTTTTTTTTAACAGAATGCTTATGCACCCTGTTCAAGCGGTAAGCCTGCATCACGGGCGGCACGAGTACCCCCCATCAGAATGACATATTCACGTGAACTGTCAAAACCCTCTAGTTTTTCAGCAGCACGTGGAGCTTTACTACCCCCACCACACAAGATGTAAATGGGTTGATCCGCTGACACCTGAGTTAGGCTCTCTGCTGAAAGATCGTTAATGGGCTGATTCACCGCCCCTTTCACGTGTGCTTCAGCAAAAGCACTTGTATCGCGTACATCCCAGATAATTGCATTTTCTGGGAACTCAAATGTTGTAATTTCTTGTTTACGGATCATTGCGCACTCCTTTGATGTAAACAACACTTGGCAAATGAAGAAAACATCCCTAGCATCTCAGATATTCTTTCCATTTGTAAAGGTCTAAACCATGCCTTCTTTCGATATTGTTTCTGAATTAGAAATTTTTGAAGTAAATCATGCAGTTCAAAACACCCAAAAAGAAATTGCGACCCGCTTTGACTTCCGCGGTCAGGACGTTTCTATTGAACTGAATGAAAAAAACAAGGAAATCAAGATTTCGACTGAAAGTGATTTCCAGTGTGAACAAGTGTATAGCATGCTCGAAAGTCATTTCTTTAAACGCAAAGTTGATATTCAGGCACTCGATCCACAGAAAATGACGGCTTCTGGTAAAAACGTGATTCAGGTGATCAAGCTCAAAGACGGTCTTGACTCTGATACCGCAAAAAAAATCAATAAAGCCATTAAAGAAAGCGGCATTAAAGCGCAATCTTCTATTCAGGGAGACAAGATTCGTGTAACGGACAAGAAGCGCGACACTTTGCAACAAGTGATGACCTTCTTAAAAGAACAGCAATTTGGTTTGCCTTTACAGTTCAATAACTTTAAAGATTAAGACCGCACAGTGTCTTAAAGAAGGAATTATGACGCATCGCAATCGACTGACCAAACTGGTAAAAGCTACTTCCAGACTACCTCAAGCTATTCGTAGTACTTTATTGAGTAAAACCTTTGGCCGGATTATTCCCATGGTAGGTTCTGCCAAGATTCGCTATGTAGAACTCAGTGGGGAAAAAGTGGTGGTCACAATCGCCAACCATAAAGCCATGCAAAACCATATTGGTCAGGTACATGCCTGCGCCATGGCCTTAGTGGCAGAAACTGCGACCGGCTTTGTGACGGCAATGAATGTGCCGGATACCGCGATTGTATTAATCAAAAGTTTGAAGATTGATTTTAAACGTCCGACCAAAGGCGCCATGACTGCAGTCGCTACCTTGACGCCGGAGCAACAAGCACTCATGCAAAGCTCCGATAAAGGCGAAACATTGGTTCAGGTCACGGTCACGGATGAATCCGGTGAAACGCCGATTCAATGTGAAATGCTCTGGGCCTGGATTGCCAAAGATCAGCTCAAGCAATCATAATTCTTTCTAAGCAAGAAAAATCCCAGAGATCATCTCTGGGATTTTTTTATATCTCATTCAATCATTGGGCTGCTTGAGACTCTAAAAACTTCTGTTTGGCTTCCTCTGGAATCAGACGCTTATTGCCTTTTACATCGACCGCGACAAAAGTAAATACTCCTTCTGTGACACGAATCGGCGCACGTGAATCATCATGACTGTCCCAGACTTCAATTTCCATCTGAATAGAGGTCTTGCCAACTTTTAAAATCTGGGTATAACAGCTAATGACATCCCCGACTTTCACTGGAACCAGAAAGGTCATCTGGTTAATCGAAATCGTGGCACAACGTCCCTTTGAAAATCGTTCTGCGTGAATCGCGCCTGCCAAGTCCATTTGTGAAACGATCCAGCCACCAAACACATCACCACTCCAGTTGGTATCTGCAGGCATTGCGATCGTTTGTAGGGAAAGAATCCCCTCTGGTTTTACTTGAGAATCTGACACATTCACTCCAGGCATTTGAATTAGGGTTGGGTATTTAACTGCTGATCAAGCCATTTTTGTAGTTCGCTTGATCGTAATGCACCGCTTATTCTAGCAATTTCGTTGCTTTTATTCATCAACACCAGCGTCGGAATACTGCGAACATTAAATGCTGAACTTAAGCGCGGATTCGCTTCGGTATCAATTTTTGCAAAAACCACGTTTGGATATTGCTGCGCGACAGTCGCAAAATGCGGTGCCATCATTTTACAGGGGCCACACCATTCTGCCCAGAGATCAATCAGGATTGGTAAATCACTATGGGTGACAAACTGGCTGAAATTCTGCTCATTTAATTCAATTGGCGCCAATGGAATCAGGGCCTGATGACATTGACCACAGGCAGGGTTGGCGGTGAGTTTATCTTCAGGAACACGATTTTTGGCCTGACATTCTGGGCATACAATAATCATCTAGCGTACTCCAATATGTTGATGTAGGAATTCTAATTGGGTTGAAACGGCTTTTTCAAACCATTCACCATGATAAATATCAAAATGCCGGATATTCCACTCCTGATATTGTACAAACGGTGCAAGATTGGTCACGGTTTCGCGACTGGATTCAATCGGAATTAAACTATCCAGTTTTGCTGCAATAAACAGCACAGGAATGGTGATTTTTCTAACTTGCTGAATCGGGCGATAACGCATTAAATTAAAAAAGACCCGCGCAGGAATTTGACCACTCCAATAATAATCCGGATTCACAATCGACAGATAACCCTCGTAGCTGTCCTGTGTCGGCATAAAACACAGCTCGTAAGGATCGACCACCGGCAAGGTTTTGGGCTGCATACCGACCTTGCTTCCCATATAGTCCTGACTAGAAACCTTAAGTGCCTTGGGGAGTTGCTGCAAAGGATAAAGCCTGGCACTTTCAGCCCCATCGACAAAAGGCACCTGTACCATTGCGGCCTGAATATTTTTCAGTTCTGCTGCCAGGGTGAGTACATGCCCTCCGCTTAAGGCAGTTCCCCAGAGCACGATCCGTTGACTGTCAATCGACTTACGTGCCTGAATATGCTTGATCATGGTTCGCCAGTCATCCAGCTGGGCAGAAATCGAGACCAGCTCACGCGGTCGCCCGGTACTGCCGCCCCAATAGCGATAATCGAATAACACCACCGCATAGCCGGCACTGGCAAAATGCTGGGCATAGTGCACCAGTTTAAATTGACGTAAGGCCGCCAGACCATGGGCCATCAAGATCACGGCCGGTTTTTCTATATTTTTAGGCCGATAAAAATCTGCAGCAATCACATCCTGACCGCTTTTTACATACAGTGGCTCAACTGTATAAGCCTGCATACGCGCTCCATTGCGTTATCTTATGGTGATCATCATTTATAAAAATTTCACAACAGCTTCAGCATGTTTTCCGCTTAATGCTATCATAAAGCATATCGATATAAATGAAATGATGGAGTGGCGTCATGAGCGAAAATGTAGGCTTTGCTGGTCAAATTGGTCCGGAACACGTGACTCAGGTGGTCGAGAAAGGTTTTAAATCTATTATCAATAACCGCCCGGATATGGAAGGTGGTTCTGAGCAGCCGACCAGTGCACAAATTGAAGAAGCTGCACGCAGTGCCGGTCTGGATTATGTCTTTCAGCCTGTCGTCGCTGGTCAGATTACTGAGCTCGATGTACGTACTTTTGCCAATCATTATAATGAATTACCGAAACCTATTCTGATGTTCTGCCGTACTGGAAATCGCTCAAATAATTTATATCAACTGGCAAAACAGATGGACCTGCTGGATGACTAAGTCTTTTTGGAAAATTGTAGTACTGGCAAGCTGTTTAAGTGTCAGCTCACTTGGTTTTGCCGCAAATGATCTCAGCCGTGCAATGACCTCTTCGCTGAGTGTGTCAGGTGAAATGACATTAAGCAAGTTTCAGCAATTGATTCAGCAAGGTTTCAAATCTGTGATTGTAAACCGGCCGGATCAGGAAACTGGCAATAATGTCACGGTGAGTCAATTACGCTCCATTGCGGAGAAATCTCAAGTGAGTGTGATTTATCAGCCTGTGGTGAGTGGCCAGCTTTCTCAGGCCAATATTGAGGAATTTGCTCGATATTATAATGAGCTACCTAAACCTATTTTGATGGTTTGCCGGAGTGGTACACGTTCAGCGACCTTGTTTAACCAGGCTAAATCTCAAGGATTGATTCATGAATAAAATCTTAGTTGTGTTATGTCTGAGCTTGACCTTTATCGGCTGTAGTTCAATGAACTTGAAGCCAACTGTAGGCGTAAGTGTGGGAACTTCGATTTAAGTTTTCAAATTTCAGTCCCCAATAAAAAAACAGCGCCGAAGCGCTGTTTTTTAGTTTAAGAACAATTACCCATTTTACCAAATGGGCTAATCAAGTTAGGCCCATACGTTCCATTAGTACTAAAATCAGTAGATGCTGCATTTAATGGAATACTTTCCACACCTTTGATTGTATTGGTACCAGTCATCGTGGTTGCACTTAGTTCAATCCCTACCCAAGTCGCATAGATCTTTGGATAACGAACTTGTAAATTAAATTTACCCTTACTATCCGTTTTATAGCTTAATGTAGAACCCACATTCTCTTCTTGACCAATCAATGTAGCAACTTGCAGTGATTTACCATTTACAACAGTTTTATTGCTTGCACTACAAGTAGTTGCAATATTAGATAAAGGCTTAAAAATTTTAATTTCTTTACCATCGGAATCTATACCCATGGTGAAATAAGTACGATCATAATAAGTTGAGTAGGTTAGAGGGTGGAGCCACTTTGGACTTTCCACATCGTCAGGAATAGCAGCACCCCATAC
>SMFC01000101.1_pt1 | contig 18314 bp, 10 predicted proteins | sample 2456331 | NCBI WGS metagenome assembly SMFC01 (sample SAMN10132608, study PRJNA489261) | soil metagenome | isolation source: day120 control-loamy sand soil ammended | place: USA
GTGTACATACACCGTTTTGAACGGAACTTGCGGTGTGCCATCTTCATTTTTCATGAAGTGCATGGTCATCATGATCATGCGGGCAACCCAGAAGAAGATAATGTCGAAACCAGTTACAAGCACATCAGTCGGGTGGAAAGTATTTAAGAAATAGTTTTCTTTATCTTTGGCTTCATCGCCAGTCCAACCTAAAGTTGAGAACGTCCAAAGACCCGATGAGAACCATGTATCGAGTACGTCTTCGTCTTGGTCTAATTGAACATCGGCAGGGATATTGTTTTTCGCACGAACTTCAGCTTCGTCACGACCTACATAAACATTACCATCTACATCGTACCAAGCAGGAATGCGGTGACCCCACCACAATTGACGCGAGATACACCAGTCTTGGATGTTGTTCATCCAGGCCATGTACATGTTGCTGTATTGCTCAGGTACAAATTTAATCTCGCCATCTTTCACCGCTTTAATTGCAGGCTCAGCAAGCGGTGCAATTTTCACATACCATTGATCCGTCAGTAACGGCTCAACGATGACCCCTGAACGGTCACCGCGAGGTGGTTTAAGCGTATACGGTTGGATTTGCTCTAACCAGCCTTCAGCTTCAGCTTGTTCAACTAATTTTTTACGTGCTTCAAAACGATCTAAGCCCACATATTCCGCAGGTGCAGGGATGGTTTTAGAAATTTGCTCGCCCGCTTTCGCGATGTATTCAAACTCAGCCAACACTTCAGCATTTTTATTGAAGATGTTGATGATTGGCAATTCGCAGCGTTTACCCACTTCATAGTCATTGAAATCATGCGCAGGGGTGATTTTTACACAGCCTGTACCAAATTCTTTGTCAACATATTCATCTTTAACAATTGCCACGCTACGACCGGTAATCGGCAGGATGATGTTTTTGCCGACAAGATGCGCATAACGCTCATCATCCAGGGCAACTGCAATGGCAGTATCACCGAGCAGGGTTTCAGGACGGGTGGTTGCGACCACGATATAATCTTTGCCATCGTGCGTGCGCAATGATTTATCTTCAAAGAAATATTTCAGATGCCACAATGAACCTGCTTCTTCTTTATCAGACTCAACTTCTAAGTCAGAAAGCGCCGTTTGTAATTTTGGATCCCAGTTAACAAGGCGTTTACCACGGTAGATCAAACCTTGTTCATGCAGTTTTACAAATACCTCTTTGACCGCATTGGATAGACCATCATCCATAGTGAAGCGTTCACGTGACCAGTCTACAGAAGAACCCAAACGACGGATTTGACGGGTAATGTTACCGCCAGACTGTTCTTTCCATTCCCAGACTTTTTCGATGAACTTTTCACGGCCCAAGTCATGACGGCTAATGCCTTCTGCACCAAGCTGACGTTCTACCACCATTTGGGTGGCAATACCGGCGTGGTCAGTACCCGGTTGCCAAAGCGTATTTTTACCTGACATACGGTTATAACGGGTCAATGCATCCATGATGGCATTGTTAAAACCATGACCCATGTGCAAGTTACCAGTGACGTTTGGCGGCGGAATCATGATACAGAATGATTCGCCTTTTTCAGAGGGCTTGAAGTAGCCGCGCTCTTCCCAAGTTTGGTACCATTTTTTCTCGATCTCGGTCGGATCGTAGGTTGTCGCGATATTTTGCGCTGAATCAGTCATAGTCTAAACAGATCAAAAGTAGATGAAAAATTGGATCTATTGTAGCAAAAAAAATAGTGGATGCGGCAGCTTAACCAAATGCAAACTTTAGACAATTGGCATGCAGAGCAACTCGTCGTATGATGCAAAGATAAAAAACGCGACTCATCGCAGAAGATTAAAAAGGATAACAAGATGAGCTATAGCATTTCCCTGAAGATCCAGCCTGAAACCCATCAGCGCTTTATCGACCTTCATTCCAGATTAAATGCCGGTGATCCAGACAGTCTGGCTAAACCGCTCGGTGAAAATCTGGCCGATATGGCCTGTGAAATTATTGACCAGATTTTTGGTCAGATGGTGCAGATCGCGAAATCTCCCGACAGTGAATCTGAAAAAGTGATTCAGCACATTATTGAGACGACACGTAAATATATGCCTTGGTCGGTTTCCTTATTTGGCAATGAACGGCTCATGCCCATGGTGAATTATCTGCATCGCATGACCTATACGCATGACGGCGATGTTTTTGTGCGTTATCCGGTGGAAAAGATGCTGGTGATGGAGTTACTGGGTTGTGTGGATCAGATGAAAACCGGCAATCATCAGTATGTCTCGCCGGCACTCAAAGCCTTTACCCAGGTCGTTGATCAGGGCGTGACCTGTCTGATCCGTGAACCGAAAAACCTGTTGAAGTTTAATGTTGTGGTCGATAAAACCTTAAATGGGGTGATTCACCTAACCACCCAGCTCGGCTATAAACGTTTTGATAAACTCGGTAATATCTATGATGCTGATACGATGCGTTATTATTTCGAGCATTTACTGGCATTTCTGGAAGATGAAAGGCCGCACCATATTTATTAAAACAAAGGAAACAGGATTTCATGGCGAAAGTTGAAAGTTTAAATGGAAAAGTGGTCTGGATTACTGGCGCATCTTCAGGGATAGGCAAGGCGATTGCACAGCAATGTGCCGCACAGGGAGCGCAGGTGATATTGACTGCGCGCCGTCATGAAGAACTGGAAAATGTGCGCCAAAGCCTGATCAATCCGGATCAGCATATTTCCATCACGGCTGATATCACCGATGAAAGTCAGGTTCGCCATGCCTATGAGCAGGTTGTGCAACAAAAAGGCCGGATTGACTGGCTGATCAATAATGCCGGACTCAGTCAGCGTGCCCTGATTGCAGAAACCACCATGCAGACTGAACGCGCCATTATGGAAGTCGATTATTTCTCGCAGGTATTTTTGACCAAAACCGTACTGCCAACTTTTCTGGCACAAAAAGCAGCAATTCATATGTGGGCCAACAGCCTGCGTGCTGAAGTGGCAGATCAGGGGATTGGCGTATCGGTGATTTTCCCCGGTTTTGTTAAAACCAATGTGTCCCTGAACGCTTTAAATGGTCAAGGGAAGCCGCAAGGGCATGCAGATGAAGCGATTGAAAATGGTCTGTCCGCAGAAGATTTTGCCCGTCAAACTGTACAAGCTTTGCAGAGCGGCGAAGAATATATCGTGATTGGCGGCAAGAAAGAAAAACTCGGGGTACTGGTGTCGCGTATTTCGCCAAAAGTCCTGTACAAGATGATTCGCAGAACCAAGGTGAAATAGATCATCCAGACTCAATAAAAAGGGCAGTATTGCCCTTTTTTGATCGCTCTGAAAAAGAAAATTAAAACAAACCTACAATTTAATTTCTGAAGGAGCTGACGCAAAGTGTGCACAACCCATCACACAGATATGCAGAAAATTACCTTTTCACTCTGGTACTTAAGTCAAAAACCGCTATGTTAGTTAAAAATAATAGTGAATTGGAATACGCTCATTCGATGAAAACACCGGTGCCAGATTATCTCAAGCATGTTTTAAGCTCCTGCCAAGACAATGATAAAGGGGCCTTGGCCGACTATATTCCTGAGCTGGCAGCAGTCGATCCAGAGAAGTTTGCTTTGGCACTCTCCACCGTAGATGGCACGATCTATTCCACCGGTGATGACGAGGTTGAGTTCACCATGCAGTCCATGTCCAAGCCTTTTGCCTATGCCTTGGCCTTGCAGAAAGTTGGCCTGACCAAGGTCATGGAAAAAGTGGGCGTGGAACCTTCGGGCGAGGCCTTTAACCAGATTTCACTGGAGAAAGACACCAATATTCCGAAAAATCCGATGATCAATTCGGGTGCCATTACTGCCCATTCCCTGATTCCCTATAAACGCACAGTATCCCGGGCGGAACAGTTGCGCCGTTTTTTAAGCGGTTTGGCTGGACGTGAACTGAGTTTTGATACCGATGTATATACCTCTGAACTGAAAACGGCGTTTCGTAACAGATCCTTGGGTTATATGCTGCGTACAGTAGGAGTATTGGAAGAAGATCCAGAAGCGATTGTCAATGGTTATATCAAGCAATGTTCAATCAAGGTGACGGTCAAAGACCTGGCGATGATTGCCGGGGTACTCGCCAACGGTGGGATTCAGCCGCAGACCGGTAAAAAATTATTGGATCGTTCTGTGGTGCGGCAAGTCCTGAGCGTGATGCTCACTTGCGGGATGTATGATGCTGCCGGTGACTGGCTGACCACGGTGGGCATTCCGGCAAAAAGTGGGGTCGCAGGCGGCATTATTGGCGTATTGCCTGGACAGGTGGGCATCGCCGTATTTTCTCCACGAATTGATGAACATGGGCATAGCGCGCGTGGGGTCGATATCTTTGAACGTATATCCCGGGAAATGGGGCTACATTTAATGGAAGGGACGCCGTCGGCACAAACCATTTTACAAAACCGTTATCTCACTGGAAAACGCGATCATGTGGTGGTGTATGAACTGCGTGGCGTATTGCAGTTTACTGAATCGGAAATGCTGCTGCGTATTTTGGAAGATGAACCGGAAGGCAAAAAACGAATTATACTGGATCTGACCAATTTGACCCTAATTCATAATGTCGGCGCCCGCATGTTATTTGAAGGCGTGGCGCGTTTGAAAAAGGATGGTCATCCTGTTGTGGTGGTTGACTCGGAAGGAATTTTGAGTGAAGCACAGATGAAGGGTAATAAAAGAGTCGTGGTCAAAGAAAACCTGAACAAGTATCTAGAAAAATTTCAATAGACGTTCTTTCTGCTGTCTTGCTTGAGCACCGGCTGTATCCCGGAAATAAAAAAAGCCCCGATGATTCGAGGCTTTTTTAATAAATGATTTATTTAATATGTGCTGCAATGTCGCTAAAGATCACGCCTAAACCATGTGCACCGGCATCCGGATAGCCCAAGCTACGGTCACCGACCGTACCGGCACGCCCCATACGTGCCACAATCTCTTGAGTCGATTCTGCACCTTTTACCGCAGCCGCTGCACCCAAGACAAAGTTTTCTTTAAAAGTCTTGCCGGTATTGGCAGACCATGAATCTGCACATGGTACTAGGGCATCAATCAGGGTTTTATCCCCCACCACGGCACCACGACCAAATGAACGCTCACCGGTCACTTGAATGCCTTTGACTGCCGCCTGCAACATTTCAGCAAAGTCAGTGACAGTTAAACTGGTTTTATCTTGAATGGCCTTACTCGCGGCACGGAAGGCTGAACCCCAGATTGGACCTGATGCACCGCCACAGTGTTCCATAATGATCATTGAGCAGTTCAGCATGAATTCATCCATATGCTGCGCTTGAATCAGACTTTGCCATTCACGTTTCAGCTGTTTAAAGCCTTTGGCCACGCTCATGCCAAAGTCACCATCGCCGGCATGGGCATCTAGCTCGCAGAAAGGCACTTCATTTTTAATAATGCAAGCCGCCATGACATCGACGACATAACGCATATTCTCAATCGTGAATTGCTCATTGCTGATTATTGCATGTTCAGGTTGGGTTTCAACTTCGGTATTGGCGCTGCGTTCAGCTGCTGCATTTTTTGCTGCAAATTCAAAAGGTAGTGCAGGTGAACCATCCATTTTAAATGCAGGGGTATTGGCTTCTGCATCTAAATAGGTTTTCAGTTCAGCATCCAGAGCAAGTAAAGATACCGATGCACCGTTCATGTCGATACTGGTCATGTAGTTACCGACAAAAGTACGATAAATTTTGATGCCTTTACGTGCCAAATGTTCGCAAACATCGTTGTTAAAGACATACAGCTCCTGCATTGGCGTTGAACCAAAACCATTGACCAATACCGCTACTTCAGTCAGGTCAGGACGGTCAAGAAACAGGTCATCGATAATACGTTGTGCCAGTTCTTTTGATGGCAATATTTTTTCACGACGAATCCCTGGTTCACCGTGGATGCCCACGCCGTATTCCATTTCATCATTGGCAAGAGTAAAGGTTGGTGTGCCTTTGGCAGGAACGGTACATGAGCTATAAGCAAAACCAAGACTAATGACATTGTCCGCAGCTTTTTGAGCCACAGCTTTGACTTCCGCAAGCTCTAAACCTTTTGATGCAGCTGCACCGGCAATTTTATGCACCAATACTGTACCGGCAACACCACGACGACCGACAGTATATAAGCTGTCTTTGACTGCAATGTCATCTGCTACTTTGACGTAATCCACGTTAATGCCGTCATCTGTTGCAAGCGCTGCACCATTCTGGAAATTCATCATATCGCCAGAATAGTTTTTGATGATCATCAGCACGCCTTTGTCTGTTGCGACATGCTGCAATGCTTTATAGACCTGAATTTGTGAAGGTGATGCAAATACATCACCACAAACGGCTGCGTCTAACATACCTGCGCCGACAAAGCCTGCATGTGCCGGCTCGTGACCGCTGCCGCCACCACTGATCAGTGCGACATTATTATGTTTTGCTTTTCTTGAAATGATTTTGTGTGACTCGGTAAATGCGAGTTCTGGATGAGCGAGGACAAAGCCTTTGCACATTTCGACAACCAGGTTTTCAGGGTTGTTGATGAGTTTTTTCATTGGAACACCAAGAGTGATTGATTTGGGAGATAAATTTATTGCTCTATTATTATAGAAAGTAATGATTTTTGCAGAGTTAAAAATGTAAAAGCGGATAAATTTTAATGAATGAGTCAGAAAAATAACGTTTTTGATATGTATATTGTTTGATTTAATTTCTCTATTAAGAAGTAAAACCTATTACCTTTTACAAAGATGAACTGGAATTTGATTGTGCTATTAGATTAGTGAGCTTTCTTTGATATATCATTCAATTTATTAATTAAGATTTAGAGAAAATATTATCGTGGCTGAACTCATTCCTCCAAATATACAACACTTAAGATCTGCCAGTAGTGGGGAAAGGAAAGTTTACCAATTATTGGAACATATATTTCAAGATGAAAATGCTATTATCTGGTATGAACCGAAAGCATTAAATCGTTATACTGATTTTTTGGTATGGTTGCCAAAGCATGGTTTATTAGTAGTTGAAGTCAAGGATTGGTCAAAAGAACGATTTGAAACACTAAATCCAGATACATTCACAGGACGTTTTTATAATAAAAATGACACTAAAATAGTGTCTGTTCAGAATCCTGAAATGCAAGTACGTAAGTGCATGCTAAATATTTTAAATCAATTCAAAAAGACTGCGATATTTTTACAAAAGAGTGGTCCCTATCAAGGAAATGTTAAGTTTCCGATCAGTAGTTGTGTGATTTATACTGAATTAAAACAAGAGGATGCTAAGGGGATTGGACTCAGCTTTCCAGCTATTAGCTCCGAGCATAAGACCATATACAAGGATGATTTACGTTTAGTTGCCGAAAATAAAACGTTTAAACAAAAATTAATTAAGGCTTTCCAAGATGTTGCATTTCCATTTGAACCTTTAACTCAGGCGGAAGAGAAATTTCTTCGGTATATGATTTTTCCGGAAATTCGTGTCAATGAGTTTAAACAAGATGAGCTATTTGCCTTAGAGCCACAAGAAATTAAAGCTTTAGATTTAACACAAGAATCAATTGCCAAAAATATTGGTGATGGGCATCGTATTTTAAAAGGTGTAGCAGGAAGTGGCAAAACTTTGGTTTTAGCATGCCGTGCCAAGTATCTAAAAACAATTTATCCTGACTATAAGATTTTAGTGGTTTGTTATAACAATTCTTTATGCAACCATTTAAAGCATATGTTCGGTGATGATTTTAATAAGAAAATTGAAGTTCTTAATTTTCATAGCCTTGTCAAGCAGCTAACTGGAGCGAATTTATCTATGCTGCTTCAGGAAAAGCAGTCCGAATATAATACCCGGGTGGGGCACATTTTACTGGATTACCTGGAAAAGAAGGATGTACTAGACGCTGAATTATATGACGCTATTCTGATTGATGAAGGACAAGACTTTGCGCAGGAATGGATTATTGGGCTATCTAAACTAGTGAAATCTGAGAGTAACAATATTTTGTTCTGTTATGACCCTGCACAAAATATTTTCAACCGCAAAAAGCCAAGCTGGCGCTCTGTTGGCTTGCAGGTTCAAGGTAAAAAACCAGTAGAACTATATAAATGTTATCGTAATACTAAAGAAATTTTAGATATTGCCAAAGCATTTTTGAATTCTAAACAACCGGATAGCTTACAAAATAATGACGAATACGATCGTATTTTAGATCCTGACACAGGCGAATGTAAAACAGGAGAATATCCAAGTATTTATCATAAAAATGATGTCCGTCACTTGGCCGATTTGATCGCTCGGAAAATTCGTCAATTGTTGCAATCAGAAACTGCACCAAGGGAGATTGCTGTATTACAGGCAAAATCAGCCGTATACGATATTTTTGTGAGTGAGTTGAAGTCAAAATTAAATACTTATATACCAAATGTTGAAGCAGAATTTATTTTTAGCAGCGTAGAGAAGAAGGCATTAGACTTAAATAAAAATTCAATTAAAATTATGAATGTGGAGTCATCCAAAGGTTTGGAGTTTCCACATGTTTTTTTCGTTGGGCTAGATTACATGCCACGACTCGTGTGAAAATAAAGGATTTCTTGCCGATGTTAAAAAGATCTATGAGCAAGCAACTAGTTTATTGGACGTCGAAGAAAGCTCGGTGGAAGTTAGTATTGAAAAATCTGAAGTAACCATTTCCCAAGAAGATATAGAAAATATCAATGATTCAATGATTGGGCAAAAGTGGACAGAAGATGAGGAAGTTCGTCTGATTGATGCATTTATGGATGAAAAGCTGTCTATTAAAGAAATTGCAAAACGACATTCACGTAAAGAGGGTGGTATTCGTTCGCGATTGAGAAAGTTAAGACTAATTGATTGAAAAATAAAAAATCCCCTCAATCGAGGGGATTTTTCTTCTGGGGGATTAAACCACTGAATCATCCAAATTCGGCGCTAACCAACGTTTCGCTTCATCCAGCGTCCAACCTTTACGCTTCGCATAATCTTCCAACTGGTCGCCAGAGATTTTACCCACGTTAAAGTATTCAGTTTCAGGATTTGCATAATAGAAACCGCTGACTGATGAAGGTGGCCACATTGCAAAACTAGAGGTTAAGTAAGTTCCAATCTTGTCAGTTGTACCTAACCAGTCAAAGAGTGGCGCTTTTTCAGAATGTTCAGGACACGCAGGGTAGCCCGGTGCAGGACGAATACCGACATACTTCTCTTTAATCAAATCTTCATTCGACAATTGTTCATCTGCTTGGTAGCCCCAGAATTCTTTACGGATACGCTGGTGCAAATGTTCAGCAAATGCTTCCGCAAAACGGTCACCTAAAGCCTGCGCCATAATTGCAGAATAATCATCGCCTTTGGCTTTGTATTCTTGCGACAGCTCTTCCGCACCAAAGATTGAAACTGTAAAACCACCCAAATAATCCTGAGCCACATCTTTCTGTGCAATAAAGTCCGCCAAAGAATAGTTGGCTTTGCCTGTCACTTTATCCGACTGCTGACGTAGATGTTCAAAAGTATGGGTCACATTGCCATTTTCATCTGCCACAGCAACAGTGTCGCTTGCCACACGGTTGGCAGGATAAATGCTGAAGGTGGCACGCGCATCGAAACGTTTATTCTCGATGATATCTTTCAGCATAATTTGTGCTTGTTCAAACAAGTCACGTGCTGCTTCGCCCACTACGTCATCTTCCAGGATTTTCGGGAATTTACCCGCCAGACTCCAAGAAATAAAGAACGGTGTCCAGTCAAAATATTCCACCAAGGTTTCAAGTGGATAATTGGTGAAAGTTTCCGAACCAATGAAGTTTGGTTTTACTGGAGTGTGTGCACCAAAATCAATTTTAAAGCCATTTTCAATTGATTTTGCATAAGACAATTTGGCGGCTTTCGGCTGCTTATTGGCTAAACGTGTACGGATTTTTTCATAATCCGCCGCATAGTCCGTTGCCAGTTTTGGTTTCATCTCGGCAGAAAGCAATTGTGTTGCCACACCCACGGCACGTGAAGCATCAGCTGTGTAGTACACACCATCATTTTGATATTGCGGTGAAATCTTTACAGCGGTGTGGGCTTTAGAGGTGGTTGCACCACCAATCATCAATGGAATATTAAAGCCTTTACGCTGCATTTCTTTGGCAACAAAGACCATCTCGTCCAGAGACGGCGTAATCAAACCAGACAAACCGATAATATCGACTTTTTCATCAATTGCGGTTTGCAGGATTTTCTCGCACGGCACCATCACGCCCAGATCCACGATGTCATAACCGTTACAGCCCAGCACCACGCCGACAATGTTCTTACCGATGTCGTGTACATCGCCTTTTACCGTCGCCAGCAGGATTTTACCTTTGGCTTCAGCTTGGGTTTTCTCAGCTTCAATAAACGGATTCAGCCAAGCCACTGCCTGCTTCATCACACGCGCAGATTTTACCACCTGCGGCAAGAACATTTTACCGGCACCAAACAGGTCGCCAACCACGTTCATACCTGCCATCAATGGGCCTTCAATCACATCCAGTGGACGGGTTGATTTTAAACGGGCTTCTTCAGTGTCTTGGTCAATATACGTCGTGATGCCTTTGACCAGTGCATATTCAAGACGTTTTTCAACAGATTCATTACGCCATTCCAGGTTTTCTTCGGCTTTTTGCGTACCACTTTGACCACGATATTTTTCAGCGACAGCCAGCAGCCGTTCTGTTGCATCCTGACCACTTTCGCCTTGATTCTGGTTTTGAACCACATCTTCAACGGCAGCTTTTAATTCTTTATCAATGTCATCATAAATCGCCATTTGACCGGCATTCACAATCCCCATGGTCATGCCTTTTTGAATGGCATGGTACAAGAACACTGAGTGAATCGCTTCACGTACTGGCTCATTACCACGGAATGAGAACGAGACGTTAGAGACACCACCTGAAATCATGGCATGGGGTAGATTTTCTTTAATCCAGCCAGTCGCTTCAATGAAATCAACCGCATAGTTATTATGTTCTACAATCCCTGTCGCAATCGCAAACACGTTCGGGTCAAAGATAATATCTTCAGCAGGGAAGCCCACTTCATTGACCAGCACATCATAAGAGCGCTTACAGATCTCTTTTTTACGTGCTGCTGTATCGGCCTGACCATCTTCATCAAATGCCATCACAATCACTGCTGCACCGTACTGACGGCACAGGCGGGCACGTTCGACAAATTCGTCATAACCTTCTTTTAAGGAAATCGAGTTCACCACGGCTTTACCTTGCACGCATTTCAAACCTGCTTCGATAATCTCCCATTTAGAAGAATCGAGCATGATCGGCACACGTGAAATATCCGGCTCAGACGCAATCAGATTCAGGAAGTGCACCATGGCACCTTGTGAATCCAGCATGCCTTCATCCATGTTGATATCGATAATTTGTGCACCGGCTTCAACCTGCTGACGGGCAACATCGAGTGCTTCGGCGAAGTTTTCTTCACGAATCAGACGCAGGAATTTTTTCGAACCGGTGACGTTGGTACGCTCGCCGACGTTCACAAACAATGAATCCTGGGTGATGTTAAATGGTTCTAAACCGCTTAAACGACAGGCAGGCGCAATCTCAGGAATTTGACGCGGGCTAATGCCTTCCACTGCTTGTGCAATTGCGCGGATGTGATCCGGTGTGGTACCACAGCAACCACCGGTAATATTGATCAGGCCGCTTTCCGCAAATTCTTTAATGAAAGCTGCAGTTTCTTCCGGTGTTTCATCATATCCACCGAAGGCATTTGGCAAGCCAGCGTTAGGATGTGCTGAAACAAAAGTATCCGCTACATCCGACACGGTTTTGACGTGTGGACGCATCGCATCTGCACCAAGCGCACAGTTAAAACCAATCGAGATCGGTTCTGCATGACGCATCGAGTTCCAGAACGCTTCTGCGGTTTGACCGGTTAAGGTACGGCCAGATGCATCGGTAATGGTGCCTGAAATCATGATTGGCAGTTCATAGCCCAGTTCTTTAAAGACTTCTTTCACCGCAAAGATCGCAGCTTTGGCATTTAAAGTATCGAATACGGTTTCAATCAGGATGATGTCGACACCACCTTCAATCAGCGCTTTGGTTGATTCAATATAATCCACTTTTAAGGCATCAAAAGTGATGTTGCGGAAGGCTGGATCGTTGACGTTTGGAGAAATAGACGTGGTACGTGATGTCGGACCAATCACACCTGCCACAAAACGTGGTTTTTCTGGGGTTGAATATTTGGCACAGGCTTCTTTGGCCAGACGCGCGGCTTCACGGTTAATCTCGGGAACCAGATCTTGCATATGATAGTCAGACATCGAAACCCGCGTACCGTTAAAGGTATTGGTTTCAATAATGTCGGCGCCAGCTTCCAAGTAAGCTTCATGAATACCTTGAATGATTTGTGGTTGTGTCAAAACGAGCAGGTCGTTATTGCCTTTCAGATCATAAGCCCAATCAGCAAAACGCTCGCCACGGTAATCGGCTTCTTCCAGTTTATGGCGCTGGATCATGGTACCCATCGCACCATCGATAATTAAAATTTTCTTGGCAAGAAGTTCTTTTAAGGTGGCAAGTGTCGACATTCAAACTTTCTCAGTAGAAATCAAAAAACATCGGCCATATTAGCAGAATTAATGCTTGAATTCTGCGCCTCCTTTCTCAGAATGATGGATATACATGATATGAAAATTTGATAAGTCAGTTAGAACAAGACAGGTTTTTGTTATCCGGTCTATGCAGTATCCAGCTTTAAAATGGGATCTGGCTAAAACTGGCAAAAATATATTTGAAAAATTAAGCTGATGCTTTTATTCATGAAATTGTCATATTTATTGACTATGCTCTGTACATAGAAATTATGGTCATCTTAAGCGTAGATGGAGTTTCAAAGCTTTAAGCGCAAAAACAGGACACGTTTTTGAGTTCTGAAAAGCTGGAATTTTATCTTAAGTTGATGATTTATTGAATCAAACAGCAGTGTTTTACTCGGGATTAAACAGGACGAACAGCAGCAAGAAAATCTAAATTATTGCTTCATATGACAGCAGTTTGTCATATAATTGTCACAATTTAACTGAACAATAGGGGAATTCTTGAATCCTCTATTCCTGCTTGCATGAATCCTAATCAAACTCCCATAGATTCAGCACACGAGTCGGCTTCGCACAAGTCGACCAATGTTCACGTGCCGACACCAAAATTCTTTATGCCAGTTTTTCTAACTGTCATTATCTCTACTCTTATTTATATCGGTTTTCAATTGTCTGCCGATTTAGCGCATGTTCCTGCACTGGGTTTATATTCAATTATTCTCCTGGCGACGGCATTGTTTATTGCGCTGGGCTTTGAATTCGTCAATGGCTTCCACGATACTGCCAATGCGGTTGCCACGGTCATTTATACCAATGCACTTTCTGCGCCTGTCGCTGTAATGTGGGCCGGTTTCTGTAACTTCCTTGGGGTTATGGTGGCCAGTGGTGCGGTGGCTTACGGTATTATTGCACTGTTACCTGTTGAGCTGATCATGAATGTCGGCTCCGGAGCAGGTTTTGCCATGGTGTTTGCCATGCTGATCGCTGCGATTGTCTGGAACCTGGGAACATGGTTTCTTGGTATTCCTGCATCCAGCTCACATACCCTGATCGGTTCGATTCTGGGTGTGGGTATCATGAACTACATTCTGCACGCGAGTAGCGGTGCATCGGGTATAGACATGGAGCAGGTGATGAAAGTCGGTAAGGCGCTGTTATTTTCGCCTTTAATCGGTTTTGCATTTGCCGCTGTGCTGTTCTTGCTGGTGAAAAAAATCTTCAAGAAACAGGTGGAGCTGTTCCAGCCACCTGAAGGTAATAAACCGCCACCCCCTTTAATTCGTGCCATTTTGATCTTTACCTGTACCGGTGTCAGCTTTGCGCACGGTTCAAATGATGGTCAAAAAGGCATGGGGCTGATCATGTTGATTTTGATTGGCTGTGTACCAATGGCGTACTCACTCAACAAAAACCTAGATCAACAGCATATCCAGACTTTTGGGCAATTGTCTGCGCAAACGGCCAATGCGATTTATCCAGACCATGCGGATATTGAAGATGAAAAAGCGCGTCAGATCATCACGACTTATATCCAAACCAAAGAAATCACCCCTGAAGTGGTGCCTGCATTGGCGAGCCTCACAGATCATTTAGGTGAAAAAGTCGGTAGCTATAGCAGCATTAGGGAAGTGCCTGAAGCACAGGTTTCAGAATTCCGGAATGACATGTACCTAAGTACCACGGCTTTCAAGCGTTTGGACAAAGCAGAAGCTTTACCTGCAATGACGGCTGAACAGGACAAAACGGTAGATCAATACCGTGACAGTCTGGATTCATTCTTGCAATACATCCCGACCTGGGTGAAAGTGGCCGTTGCTCTGGCGCTGGGTCTGGGTACTATGGTTGGCTGGAAGCGTATTGTGGTGACAGTCGGTGAGCGTATTGGTAAGCAGCATATGACCTATGGTCAGGGGATGTCTGCTGAACTGGTGGCGATGTCGACCATTGCGGCTGCGGATGGTTTCGGGATGCCGGTATCGACCACTCATGTATTGAACTCTGCGGTTGCAGGTACCATGGTGGCGAATAAGTCAGGTCTGAACTTCCAGATGGTGAAAACCATTCTGTCTGCCTGGGTTTTCACTTTACCCGCCACAATTTGTTTATCAGGTACTTTGTACTGGTTGTTACTTAAAGTTTTCTAATATTATTAGATAAGTAAAAAACGCTGCTTCGGCAGCGTTTTTTTATGAAGTTTTTTAAAATCCTCTCCCTTGGAGAGGGTTGGGGAGAGGGGGAGAATTTTGAATAAAAATAATATTGACTCTAGGAGAAGGGTAGAGTCAAGGAAATCAATTACTTCTTAAGCTTACTCAATAATCCCTTGGGTAACTTCTCTGTCGCAAAACCATACAGGGCAGCAAAAGGTAATGCAGTTCGCGCCAGATAAGCCACTCGCCACAAACCACCATGATTCGCACCCTGCATCATCAATTCCAGTGGATGATTCAGCTTCACTTCAGGATTGGCCACAGAGGTAGCATTACGCAGATCATGAATCCACAGGGCTGCCATCAGTGCATTTGTGGTTTCAGGTGCAAAAGCTTCGACATCAAACAGACTGGCACCGTTGAACGCGGCTTTTAATAGCGGATTCTTGGTGACTGAATACGTGGTTGTAGATGGAGCGATATTGATGCTGACACGTTGACCCTGAGCGCGAGCTAAAGTAGCACGCCATTGTTGAATGCGTTTGGCCAGTGCATAGTTTGGACCTTGTTCTACCACCAGACAGTCACAAATCCCATAAGACTGGTCACCAGATTGAATCAGCTCATGCGCATTTTTCTGAAAAAAGTGTTTGCGGCTTACAGTCGATACACCTTTGGAAATCAGTGTCTGTGCTTTCGAGCGCTCCGCATATTTCACTTTTGATGCTTCAATCACTTCACTTGGAACCGCATAGACATCGGTCGGGGTGCACATATACATCAGGCTGGTATTGGCTTTTTGTTCGCTGACATATTTCATGATGGCATCCATCGCCATCGAAACACGGACATGCTTCTCGCCATCCAGATAGGCAATTGCGGCCAGATCCAGATCCGGCTCAAACTGTAATAGCCATTTAGCAATCTCGGGAATCTGAGTCAAAAGATTGGCACCGAGTTTTTCTTTTAGAACATCGTCAGGCGTATCTTCTGCAAGTGCTTCAGTACAGGGTGCATACAGCGTGGCATTGCCTTGGCTGATGGTATCGACAATCTTGCCCCAGACCCGGGTGCTGGGCAGGTCAATCGCCACAATATTGGCTTTCCATTTTGCCAGCCAGGTCAAAGGGCCAGCTTCAGATGCAGCACCAAACAGCACCATGGTTCGATCTGACAAATCAAACCATTCTGGGCGCGCCACACATTCACGCAGGGCATTGGCATGGCTGCTTTCCATAATACCTTGGTTTTCCCAACGTTCAATCTGCTCCAATAAGGCATAGCCTTGCAGCTTCTGGCCGTGGTAGGGCACATACCATTCTGGTGCAGCCTGACTGCTTCCCGTCAATTTAAAGCTATGTAGTTGATCGGCGGGCAAGGTAAGGGCATCTTTCAGTAAATGCTTCTGGCCATCACGGTAAAATTCAAAGGTCTGATGCGCCTGTGCCAGACCATCTTCAGCAATTTTCAGGCTGGCTTCAGGCGAGCTTAGCCCTTGCTCGACCAGTTGCTTAAAATGCACGGTATATTGTTTGCGCCAGTTTTTTTCTGATTGTGCCTGTGCAGCACTGTGCTGATTCACATTGGACAAAGCTGCTGCGATGATCGTGCGTCCTGTTTTTGAGCTACTTGGTTTTTGTTGATTGGACTGAAGCGGAAATTGAAGACCGTCTGGTGTAGTGGACATGCAAAATATCTCGTAAATGACAGTAATTAATATACAGATGTATACATTATCGCTGCAAAATTCACTCCAAGATTGGCAATAAGTGACATCATGACTTTTTAATATATTACGAGATGTTTCAAATAAATAAGAGAGCCATGGCTCTCTTATTTATTTTTAGCGGAAATATCAAGCTTATCTTATATGTAGCCTTATTTCTCTAGCCTTCAATAACCCTGATTAAAACGGAACCTGCATCAGTTTATTCAGGAAATGCGGAATCAGGCGTGGCTCCAGAATAATGGTCATGATCACGCCGTAGGCTGCTCCCCACAAATGCGCGCTATGATTAATGTTGCTATTGCCTTTTTTGCCTGACCAGATGCTATAAGCCACATAGAGCACGGCAAAAATAATCGCAGGAACCGGTATAAAGAACACAAAAATCAGCTTCCACGGCTCAAACAGAATATAGGCAAACAGCACCGCAGAAACTGCACCTGATGCACCAAGGCTGGCCCAGCGCGGATTATTTTTATGGGTCAGATAACTTGGAATAATAGCTGCAATCAGACCGCCCAGATAGAACAGAATAAAACCCAGATCATATAAATACTGACGATAAAAGCTCTCGATCACACTGCCAAAAAAGAACAGGGTAATCATATTGAATAGCAGGTGAGTTCCATCGGCGTGAATAAAACCATGGCTAATAAAGCGGTCATATTGTCCACGTTGCAGTGCCGGTGGCCAGAAAATCAGGCGATTCATCACCGTCTCTTTAGAGAAGGCAATAAAGGACACAATACAGGTGATCAGAATAATGGTAACGGTGTGATTAAAAGGTAAATCAAGCATATAAAGTAATTCTAATGGTGCCTATTTGCCAATTATCATGCCATTAAAATTGCACTAAAGTTGTACTTTTATAATAAATCCGACAATTTTAGTTGATTTTTAAAAATTCCCCCCGATCTTCAGTTAAAATAGCCGTCTGAGCTTGAGGAAATTATTGTTATGTCGACTGAGAACAGCAGCACTCCAGTTGTTGGTGAAATTCCCAACTTATTGATTACACCAACAGCACAAGAGTATTTAAAGGATTTACTGGATAAACAGAACACCCCGGGTATTGGTGTGCGTGTTTTTGTAGAACATCCGGGTACTCCTCGCGCTGAATGTTGCATGGCCTATAGTGCACCTGATGAAGTTGTACCGACAGATTATAAGCAGGAATATCCTGAGTTCCCTGCTTTTATCGACTCGCCATCTATTCCGTATTTACTTGATGCCGTGATTGACTACAACAAAGACCGTTTTGGTGGTCAGCTGACCTTCCGTGCACCGAACTCTAAAGTGCCACGTGTGGGGCCAGATGCATCGGTAGAAGAGCGTATTACCTATGTATTGCAGTCTGAAATTAACCCGGGTCTGGCAGGGCATGGCGGTAACTGTGCACTGGTTGAAGTCAAAGAAGACCCAGAGCATGGCTTAACAGCGGTGCTTAAATTTGGCGGTGGTTGCCAGGGTTGTTCAGCGATTGATATCACCTTGAAACAAGGGGTAGAAACCACGCTAAAGCAGCATATTCCTGAATTGATGCATGTCGTTGATGAAACGGATCATAGCCAATCTGAAGGTGCGTATATGAAATAAGCTGTTCTATAGAACAGTTCATTTATCGCATTCTAAAAAACCTCGAACTTTCGAGGTTTTTTTATATCTGGCTTTAAGTTTAATAAATGTTAATGATAATAATTATCAATAGTAATTGCATTTGTGGAAATCCCTGTTACACTTCGCAACCGAATAAACATGATCTCTTCATAACTCTTAGGACGTGCAAGGTATGAATAAGCCCTTCTTA
>SMFC01000074.1_pt1 | contig 18129 bp, 16 predicted proteins | sample 2456331 | NCBI WGS metagenome assembly SMFC01 (sample SAMN10132608, study PRJNA489261) | soil metagenome | isolation source: day120 control-loamy sand soil ammended | place: USA
TAATTGCATTTGTGGAAATCCCTGTTACACTTCGCAACCGAATAAACATGATCTCTTCATAACTCTTAGGACGTGCAAGGTATGAATAAGCCCTTCTTAAAAACAACTTTAGCTTTCGCAGTATTTACAGCAATGACTGTTTCAGTCCAAGCGCAAGACCAAGTTACTGAAGAAAAAGAGGGAATCGTACAGGCTGATGCGACCAAATTACAAACGATTGTGGTGACTGCGAGTGGACAGGCAGTTGATGTTAAATCTGCGCCAGCTTCAATTAGTGTCATTACGGCAGAAGACATACAGAAACAGCCTGTTTCAAGTCTGGCCGATATCTTGAAACGCGTGCCCGGCGTAACAGGGGGCCTAAGTTCAAATGGGGCAGGTTCAAAAATACAATTACGCGGGATGCCTGACAATTACACGCTGATCTTAATTGATGGTAAACGTGTGGGCTCTTCTCGAGATACCAATTATCGTGCAAACCTAGGACATCAAGATCTAAACTGGGTGAGACCAGAAATGATTGAACGTATTGAGGTTGTACGTGGACCCATGTCTTCTTTATATGGCTCTGATGCGATGGGTGGAGTGATCAACATCATTACCAAAAAAATCCCTTCAGAATGGGGTGGCTCATTGACCTTAAACCATACCATGCCAACGACATCTTCGGATTTAGGGCGAACCATTCAATCAGGACTCGTGGGATATGGCCCTTTAACCGATACACTAGGTATGCGTGCCACAGTCGGGATCACTGAACAGGAAGCGGATCAAGGCTATCAAACCTCTGACCGTAATCTTCCCGGAATGGCAGGAAGTAAAGCAACCGGACAATCGGGTAGTCGTGATCAGAATGCGAACTTAAAGTTTGATTATACGCCGAACGATATTCATAGCTTATCTTTAGAGCTGGGTTATGGCTTGCAAGAGAATAATGCCTCGACCACGCCTCAGGTGGTGGATGGTAAAGAACAGGCTTTATTAGCATGGGGTCCATCTGAGTTAGAACATCGTTCAGTGTCTCTATCACATGATGCTCAATGGGGTTTCGGTGATTCAAAAATTACGGCTTACTACAATGATTATGATCAAAGTCAGGTGACAGAGACTGGGCCGACCACACAAAAATCCAAGGAAAGCATTGTAGAAGCTAATCTCAATATTCCGTTTAAATTAGGTGTGGAGCATGTTGCGACAGTGGGAGGTCAATGGAAATCAGAAGAACTGGTTAATACCCGTAATATTGGGCTGGCTATTCCAAGTTATGACGGCAAAGAATATGGTTCAGAGCTAGAAGGAGATACTTGGGCATTGTTCGTTGAAGATAAAATTGTTTTTAATGATCAAGTCAATTTGACCCTTGGTAATCGTTTTGATCATCACGATAAATTTGGCACACATAATAGTCCACGTGCTTATTTGGTGGTGCAACCAAATGATGCATTGACCATTAAAGGTGGTGTTGCTCAGGGCTTTAGAGCTCCTTCACTCAAAGAGAATACTGCAGGTGCAGCGACGCGTTCAGGGGGGAATGGATGTACATCCTTGAAACCTTTAGGCTATGTATCGGGCGGATGTTATATGGCGGGTAATGCAGACCTGCAGCCTGAAGAAAGTACCAACTATGAACTTGGATTTAATTTTGCTCAAAATGATTTTGATCTCGGTTTAACTTATTTCCACACAGATTTTAAAAATAAAATTGAATATCGTGCTTTAGGAGAAATTAATGGGGTGTGGTGGACACAATATCAAAATGCTGAAAAAGCGCGTGTACGGGGCTTGGAAGCAAGTGTGGCATTACCACTCTTAGAGAATTTAAGCTGGAAGACCAATGCAACCTATTATTTTGAATCAAAAAACTTAGTGACTGGCAGAAATCTTTCAACGATTCCCGAGTTATCCGTTTATAGTGCACTCAACTGGACTCCCACTGATCCACTTTCATTGGAACTTGCAGCGCAATATACCGGTGAACAATATACGGCAAGTATTGAAGATACGGTGGTGATGCAAAAACCACATACGGTATTTAACTTATCTGCGAATTATGAAGTGAACGATCAAGTGACTGTTCGAGGTGGTCTCAATAATTTATTTGATAAAAAATTAGTAAATGCTTCAAATGATTATTATCTGGATCGTCAGGAAGTCTTTGTCGGACTGACTTATAATTTCTAAACAATTTAAAAGCCGCTCTCGAGCGGCTTTTAAACTTTATACTTTAAGAATCTTCAAAGTATCTTCTGAATAATAAAACTGTTCCAGATATCTGCGTGTACGTTCACGTAAATGACCTTGTGAAACCATCTGTTGAATGATCGGGTTCAACAATTGCTGTAACTCATGCTGGATTAAGGCTTCATCAATATTCAGATCACGCAGCAAGCTGTCAAAAGTATGTTCCTGATTGCGTACATACCAGGTATGAACTCCATCATGAACTTGCTGTTTTAGATAATCCGTCTGACGCAAATGATCCCAGATCTCATGTCCTAAACCGACTGTCTGATTTAAATCCTGAAGCTCAATATAATTTTTCAATACCGATACCGGCATATCTTTAATTTTATGCCAGAGATTGGCCTGAAAATGATAGAGTTTTTCATCATCAAAGTGCTGGTTCAGCACATGTTCACTCATCTGGCTCAGTTTTAAAATATTCTTTTGCAGATAACGCGCAATAGTACTGTCCAGATCCGTATCGGTGACATTTTCCAGTACCGACTTGCCCATTTTCATAAAACGGGAAACCCCGGGCACGCTTTTAGCGATGACAGAATTATCCAGATAATCCTGAATGGAATGCTGGATCAGTTGCGTGATCATGGCCGAAAATGCCGGATTATTCACGACGGTCTTAATCAGACGCTGACGATGGCCACTTTTACTGGCAACATATTGTGCGATTTTATCCACGGTCAGGACTGGAATCACATCGGCAATTTTGGTCGTATCGTTGGCCGGATGTACCAGTGCAAAACGGATATGCTCAGCAATCTGCTCAATCAGAAAGCTGCTGGCAGCAGTATCCAGAATCTGTTTTTGTAAAAGCTGATGAATCAGATCACAGCTCCATAGATCTTTCAGGTTCTGTTTACGCAACCACAGATAAAACGCATGAAACTCAGTTTGAATCGTTTCAGATTGAGAAAATGCCTGATCGAGAAAATCAAGTTGAGCATCGATCAACTGCTCAATCATCGGGTGTTTCTGCATAACGGCTCTGAAACTTAATTTAAAGGAATGAGTTTATCAGCAAGCGGGTTTTTTAGGGTCTGGGTCTTGGCCAGAAAAGGCAAATAATGTTGTGCCACCTGTTTTTCTGCTTCCAGAATCGGCATATGCCCGACATTGTTCAGAATCACCGGCGTTTCGGCACGTTTCAACAGGGCATGCAGTTCTTTAACCACTTCGACATTGATGATCCGGTCCTGTCTGCCCCATAAAATCAAGGTCGGTGCTTCAACTGTGCGGGTCAGGCGGGCAAAGGTTTCTGGTGTATAAATCCGGTTCAGCATCACGACCTGATCAATCGATTTACTGGTCTGCTCAGAACGTGAAATCAGCAGTTTTTCCTGTGCATACTGGAGCTGATAAGGAATCACCGGCGGGTTCTGCATCAGCTGTCTGGAGACATCTTGCAGATCACCGGGCTTGCTGACGATTAGGTCTTTTAGGGCTTGCGGGTCTTTGGTATAGGGCGTATTGCCCATTTTGTAGAGACCGGCACTATTGATTAAAAACAGGCTTTGCGTATCGAATGGATATTGTGAGGCATAGACCGTGGCAATCGATCCCCCCAGGGAATGTCCGGCAATATGTAAATTCTCGTCTACATTTAAGGTTTCAATGAATAAACGCATCTGAAAAGTCACATTGGGCACAGAAACATCGAAATTCTCCGGAACCTTGGTATCGCCGTTGCTCGGCAAGTCAGGAATAATCACATGATAATGTGGAGTCAGAAACTGTGCGACCCGATTCCAGTTATCTCGCGTTCCTGCCAGACCATGAATCAGCAGAATTGAAGGCTTGTTCTTGGCACCACCTTCACTGTAGCTCCAGGTCACATCACCGATTTTAAGTGTCTTGGATTGAAGTCCAGCCTGTGTTCGTTCCTGCAGCAGATGTTGTTGTAATATTTTGGCAGGCTTTTCATTCGGCTGGCTAAACATATATTGACTATGTGCAAAGCTCGGCAATGCCATCGTAAACGCGACTAAGGTCGAGCAGATTATTTTCGAGCGCAACTTTATTATTTTCTTCATTGGCACATTCCCCAAAAAATACACAGCGAGCAAATTGCTCAAATACTTCCATGTTGTAAATTTGCTATTTCAGTCAAATAAAAACATTATTCTTCATTCTATTTTAAATCAATCCTGGCGCTTGTCACCCATTAGTTTTTTGCTGAACAGCATTGAATGATTTGAAAATGTGATGTGCTGCACATAAAACCCCTGCTGAAATGAAATTAGATAAATGTTAAAAATTTAAGCAGCTAAGATTTTTTGCAAGTGACATTCAAAAAAACTGGCAGTAAAATATTGCAACTAAAACATCGGTGATAGAAAAGAATGCTCACAGCTCAAGAAGCTTTAGAACGTCTTAAACAAGGGAACCAACGTTTTGTCAGCGGTGATACCTCGCATCCAAAACAACTGAGCCACCAACAGCGCGCAGAAATGGCAGAGGATCAGAACCCATTTGCAATTGTACTGGGCTGTTCAGATTCGCGTGTCCCGGCTGAAATGGTTTTTGATCAGGGTCTCGGTGATCTTTTTGTGATTCGTGTTGCAGGCAATATTGTCGCACCATCACAGGTCGGGAGTGTTGAATTTGCGGCGGAACGCTATGACTGCGCTATTGTTGTAGTCTTAGGTCATAGTCATTGTGGCGCGATCCAGGCCACCATTGATACCTTAATGTGCCCAGATTGCCCGCCGTCGGCAAACCTGATGTCGATTGTAAATCGAGTACGTCCTTCTGTTGAAACCTTAATGCAAACTGAACTGAAAAATGACTTGGCAAAATTGTCCAAGCATGCCGTGCGTTCTAACGTATTTGCATCGGTTAACCAACTACGTCATGGTTCAGCAGTATTAGAAAACCTGATTGGGCAAGGACAACTCAAAGTGGTCGGTGCTGAATATTCACTGGAAACAGGTGAAGTATTGTTCTTTGATTTTTAGGCAAAATTTATTTAAATACAATCTAAAATAATTTAAAGGCGCTTTATAAAGCGCCTTTAATGTATGGATAGGCATTATTTAGCAGGATGGTTTGTGCTTTGGCATTTGGATGAATCAGATCCTTTTGCATCAGGGTTTTATTGCCGGCCACACCCTGCATAAAGAACGGTAACAATTTCACCTTATATTGCTGGCTCACTACCTTATAATTATTTTCAAAGGCCTTGCTATAGGCCTGTCCATAATTAGGCGGCATCTTCATACCAAATACCACGACTTTGGCCTTGGCTTTCTGGCTTTGCTGAATCAGGCTGGCTAAATTTTTTTGAATCATTTGCGGCGGCTGTCCGCGTAAGCCGTCATTACCCCCCAACTCAATCACCACAAGGTCTGGACGATGCGTCTGCAACAGTTTCGGCATTCTGGCCAGCGCTCCACTGGTGGTTTCTCCACTGACACTTGCATTGACCACTTTATGCTGTTTCGGATACTGTTGCTCTAAACGTTTTTGTAATAAATGTACCCAGCCTTGTTGTGGCTGAATACCGTAACCAGCACTTAAACTATCACCTAAAATCATAATCGTCTTTGCTGATACTCCGAGCGGTAACAGGCACAGACTGAGCAAAAACAAGTAAGACAATACCCGAGTTTTCTGATTAAGATCTTTCATATAGGACACGTATGATTCAAAGTAGCAACGATTCGAACATCATGCCACAGGCGATTATTTCTGCCCAGAAATTGACACAAAAGATACAACTTTCACAAAAACAGCTGACTATTTTTGAGGATCTTGATCTGGAGATTATGGCAGGCGAGCAGGTGGCAATTACCGGTCGTTCCGGCTCGGGAAAATCCACATTGCTAGGCATTCTGGCAACGCTGGATCAGGCCAGTTCAGGCCAGCTCATCGTCAGTGGCGAGTCGGTTTCTACCTTGAATGAAGAACAACGTGCGTTGGTGCGCCTGAAAAATATCGGGTTTGTGTTTCAGTCTTTTCAGCTCTTGCCACATCTGACTGCCCTTGAAAATGTCATGCTGCCACTGCGTTTACAGCCCAGTTTCAAATATGCAGAAGCTGAACAAAAAGCCTTGGCGCTACTGCATAAAGTTGGTCTGGATCGGCAGGCACAACAAACCCCGAAAGTCCTGTCTGGCGGGGAGCAGCAGCGTGTCGCGATTGCCCGGGCATTGGTCAGTGAACCGAAAATTATTTTTGCCGATGAACCCACAGGCAATCTCGACGGTGAAACTGCCAAGGAAATTGAACAGCTTTTGTTTCAGTTGAATCGGGAACTGGGTACGACTTTAGTTCTGGTGACGCATGACCGTAAACTGGCACAGCAATGCCAGCGACATTTTGAACTGCTGAATGGCCAGTTGATTGAACATCCGAGTGGAGGATGAGATGAACCCTCTATTTCGTCCTCTACTCACACAAAGTTTTAAAAGTACCGGAATTTATCTGTTAATTATTGCCTTAACTTTGGCGATTAGTGCAACAACAGCGCTCAAGTTTAGCAATGAACAGATTCAGAATGCAGTGGCCTTACAGGCCGCAGAAATGCTGGCCGGTGATCTGGTGCTTTCGGACAATGAGCCTCTACCAAAAGAATGGCGTGATCAGGCCAAACAGCTGGATTTACAGCAGTCAGAAGTCACTTTCTTTAGCACCATGGCCTATACCGATGAACAGTTTGTCATGGTCAATGTCAAAGCCATTGATCAGGCTTTTCCCTTGCGTGGCGAGCTGCAGCTGCAACCTGCAAAAACGAAGATTCAATCGGGTGAAATCTGGCTCAGTCCACGGGCTATGGACCTGCTCAAAGTCAAACTGGGCGATCAGCTGAATATTGCCGATGCGGCGTTTAAAGTTACCGCCAAGATTGAACAGGACTCCAATCAGGAGCTTGGATTTTCCGGATTTTCACCAACGGTGATTATCTCCCAGGCGGATGTGGCGCGAACCAATGCGATTCAGGTGGGTAGCCGGATTGAATATCGCTTGCTCATGGCGGGTTCTCCAGACAGTACGCAAGAATATGAAGCTTTATTTAAGCAGCAGCTCAAATCCGAAAACGGCTCGGCTGAAACGCCAGCAGAAGTGCAGGGACAGGAATTTGAAGAGCAAAGCAGTCTCCGGTTACGCAATGCCAGTGAGGGCAATACCCGCTTAATGAAGCCGATTGCCAACCTGGATACCTTCCTGCAACTGGCCAATATTCTGACCATTCTATTATGTGGTATCGCGATTGCTCTCACTGCGCAGCGTTATGTCCAGCAGAATCAAGATCATATTGCCTTGATGCGTTGTATCGGTGCGACCAAACAGCAGATTTTATCGGCTTATCTGGCCTTGCTCGGTACAGTACTGCTGATTGCCATGTCGATTGGTACGGTGGTCGGCATTGGTCTGGGTTATGGGTTATTACAGTTAATGCTGCAACTGATTCCCAACTTAGAAATTGAATTCTCTGCTATGGCGATGCTGCTCGGGCCATTACCAGTCGCGATGCTGACCAGTGCGGTGGTGCTGTTGGGCTTTGTCATGCCGAGCCTATTGCAACTGTTGAACACGCCACCAATTCGGGTAATTCGCCAGCAGGAAAAATCAGTGCAATCCATGCTGTGGATGCTGCTGACCGGAACGCTGAGCCTGATTATTTTTAGCGTGATTCTAACCGAAAATCTGCTCCTGACTGCCTGGGTAATTGGCGCGATTATTGTGTTATGTGCAGTGTTGTATCTGACGGTATGGTTGATCTTAAAACTGCTGCGCAATCAGAAATTGAATCTGTCAGCCTATGTACGAACACCATCTCAAACAGCCTTACAGATTACCGCTTTGGCCTTGGGTCTCAGTCTGATTACAGTATTAGCCGTATTGCGCACAGATCTATTAGAGCGTTGGCAGCAACAGTTGCCGCAAGGTACACCAAATCAGTTTGTGTATGGTTTGCCGCCGTTTGACATGCCAGACCTAAAAGCTCAAATTGAGCAGAATGGCTGGAAAAGTACACCACTTTATCCGAACGTTCGTGGGCGTCTGGTGGCTAAAAATGATCAGCCTTTTGCTCCAGAATTAGTCAAAAGCAATAATACTTTAAAACGCGAGCTGAACCTGACCCAGTCCGACAGCTATCCACAGGATAATGTGATTATTCGTGGTGACGCAGTTTTGCAACAGGTCGGCACGGTATCGGTCGAAGCCAATACTGCTGAAGAATTAGGTATCAAGATTGGCGACAAGCTCAGTTTCAGTCTGCCTGAAGGTGTGCTGGAAGCGAAGGTCATCAATTTAAGAACGGTCGAGTGGGAAAGTTTTAGTCCGAATTTCTTCTTTATTTTTGCCCCGAATAGCATGGATGCCAATGCCGGAAGTTATCTGGGCAGTTTCTATGTGCCGGAACAAGATAAGGACAAACTGGTGTCTGTGATCCAGCAATTTTCCAATACGGTATTTATTGATGTCAGCCTGATTCTGGAAGAGATCAAGCGTATTGTGAATGTACTGGTGCAGATCGTGACGATTCTGGCCGTGCTGGTTAGTATCTCCGGTTTTCTGGTACTGATGGCTTGTCTGAACCTGCTCATGGATGAACGCAAACGTGAAGTGGCCTTGCTACGGTCATTTGGCAGCTCCAAACAAAAACTGAAAACCATGATGAGTCTGGAAATTGGTTTTATCGGACTGTTTGCCGGAGTGGTTTCCTGTCTGTTTGCCGAAGTGATTAGCGCAATCGCCAGTTATCGTATGGATTTAATGATTCAGCCACACTGGGAAATCTGGATTATCCTGCCGATTTTCATGACTGTGTTATGTGCGCTGATTGGCCGTTATCGTCTGAGCTATCTGTCGGACATTCCGCCCTTACAAAGCTTGCGCGAGATGAATCAGTAAGATTCATCTCCATGGCTTTTTAAATTCGCTGGTATTTAAAGCGGCAATGATTTAAAGCTGCAATTGTTGTCGCATCAGGTCGAGAATATCTTGCCACAGTGGGCGAATTGCTTCGATCAAGGCCAAGTTATGTTGATAAAGCAGCACACAGAGGCCAAAACCAATCACTAAAGCGATCAGGTTGATCAGGCGGCTACGCTGCATTTTTTGTCCGGCATACCACAGCAAGGTTAAAAAAGCGCCCATCAACATGCCGCCAATATGTGCGGCATTGTTGATTCCGCTGATCATAAAGCCCATGGCCAGGTTCAGACCCATCACCATCACCAAGGTCTTTTTATCTAGAATAAAACGTTGCTGGGGCAGCATCGGCAACAGGGCCAATACCGTCAGTGAAGCGCCGAGTCCCATCACCGCACCGGATGCACCGGCACTGACCGCCGGCAATAAACTTGGGTTGGCCACACCCCCTGCAATCAGATCATAGCTGTCCTGAATGTTCATATAGCCACTGAGCAAACTGCCCATTAAGCCGGCACACAGGTATAAGCCAATAAAATACATCCGGCCAAACAGTTGTTCGGCAACACTACCAAAAATATACAAGGCCCACATATTCAACATCAGGTGAATCAGGCCAAAATGGAAAAACATGCTGCTAAACAAACGCATGGGTTCCGCTAAATAGGTTAAAGGTGCATAATCGGCACCCCAGAGAATCGCATCTCGGGTACTCGGCTGGCTGATATCCATACCATTGATGGCCTGCCAGCCAAATAATCCGACATTAATCGCGATTAAAATGGCCGTGATCCACCAGAGCTGCATTTCAAGTTTGCGGTGTACGACAGGGGGAGCGTATTTAGACATGCTATTTTTTTTGCTGTGATTGTATATTTCGAATAAGCTTAACACGAAAAATCAAATTTTCAGGAGTAACGCACTGACATGAAAGCCTTTCTGATCCGCACGATATTAGTCATCGTCAGTGTGATTTTACTGATTCAATTGTGGATCTTTGCCAGTCTGGCCTGGTGGCGAACCAATCCGGTCAATACCACCATGATGATGCGGATTGATTACTGGACGGAACCTTCCAAAGCCATTCAACATCAATGGCGTCCCTATGATGAGATCAGCCTGAATCTGAAACGTGCCATTGTCACTGCAGAAGATGGAAAATTCATTCATCACCATGGTTTTGACTGGGACGGCATTCAAACTGCGCTGAATAAAAACCGGGATCAGGGCCGGGTGGTGGCTGGGGGGTCTACCATTTCCCAGCAATTGGCGAAAAACCTATTTCTGGTTAATAAGCGTTCATTTGTACGTAAAGGCCAGGAAGCGGTGGCCACCTGGATGATGGAACGCATGTGGTCGAAACAGCGGATTCTGGAAGTCTATTTAAACTCGATTGAATTTGGTGACAATATCTATGGCGTGGAAGCCGCAGCCAAACATTATTTTGGCAAAACTGCGCAAAGCCTGACTCAGGATCAAGCGATCTTTCTGGCGGCCATTCTGACCAATCCAAAATATTTTCAGGATCATCGCAACTCCTCTGCCTTAAATGCACGCAAGCGCATGATTCAGCGTTATATGCGTTATGCAGAATTGCCTTAAATAATTATTTAAAGAAAAAGCCCAGTTTTTGGGCTTTTTTTTATGAAATTGTCATCAATTTGAAGCATACTTGAACTGATAAGCACAATTTTAAATCCGCATAGGTTTGATATGAATACGGCAGCCAGCACTACTTCAGCACAGCCCGAATATACATATAATGATCGTTATATAAATCGTGAACTGTCTATTTTAGACTTCCATTTACGCGTCCTGGAACAGGCTGTCGATCCTTTACATCCCTTGCTTGAACGCATGAATTTCCTGTTAATTTTCTCGCGTAATCTGGACGAATTTTTTGAGATTCGGGTCGCAGGAATGATGGAACAGTTAGATTTGGACAATGAAAGTCGCAGTCCGGATGGCCTGACCCCAAAGCAGGTGCTGGAACAGATTTCCAAAACTGCACATGCTGCGATTGAACGCCAGTACCGTATTTTAAATGAAGAAATTTTGCCAAAACTGCGTGAGGAAGATATCTGTTTCTTGCGCCGTGGTGAACTGACTCCGGCACAATCGGCCTGGGTGAAAAAATATTTTCAGGAACAGGTTGCGCCCGTCCTGACGCCAATTAGCCTAGACCCTGCACATCCGTTTCCACGTCTGGTGAATAAATCACTGAACTTTATTGTGACTCTCGAAGGTAAAGATGCCTTTGGCCGTCAGATTGATCTGGCTGTGGTGCCAGCGCCGCGTTCGTTACCACGCGTGGTACGTCTGCCAGATGAATTAACCGATGGCAAAGAGCATCATGTGATGCTGTCCGCGATTATTCATGAACATGTTTCGGATCTGTTCCCAGGCATGACAGCGACCGGTTGCTATCAGTTCCGTGTCACGCGGAATGCCGATCTGGCCCTGAATGAAGATGTTGAAGATTTGGCTAAGGCGCTTAAAGGCGAACTCAGTTCACGCCGTTTTGGCCGTGCTGTACGTCTGGAAGTGACAGAAAACTGTCCGCAGCATATTTATGAATATCTGCTGAATGAATTTGATCTGGAAGAAGAGCAGCTTTATAAAGTCGCAGGCCCAGTTAATCTGGCGCGCTTATTGTCTAATTTCAAGCGCCCGCATTTACGCTATGATTCACATACCCCGATCATTCCCAAAGTACTGAAAAAATCTGAAAATATTTTTAGTGCCATGCAAAAACAGGATATCTTGCTGCATCATCCGTTTGAGTCTTTTGCACCGGTCATTTCATTGTTGCGTGAAGCTGCACGTGATCCACAAGTGCTGGCGATCAAACAGACCTTGTACCGCAGTGGCCCGGATTCTGAAATCGTGCAGGTGCTGGCGGAAGCTGCCCGCAATGGCAAGGAAGTCACGGCCGTGATTGAATTGCGTGCACGTTTCGATGAAGAATCCAATATCGAAGTGGCCAATGTCCTGCAAGAAGCCGGTGCGGTGGTGGTCTATGGCATCGTTGGCTATAAAACCCATGCCAAAATGATTCTGGTGGTACGCCGGGAAAATAATAAACTGGTGCGCTATGTACATCTGGGAACCGGCAACTATCATGCCGGTAATGCGCGAATCTATACTGATTATGGTTTGCTCACCACGGATAAAGACCTGTGTGAAGATGTGCACCGTATCTTTCAGGAGCTGACCGGTATGGGGAAAATGGCCAAGCTGAAAAAGCTGTTACATGCGCCATTTACCTTACATACCCAACTCATTAATTATATTGATAATGAAATCGTGAATGCCAAAGCAGGCAAGCCGGCGCAGATTATTGTCAAAGTTAATGCGCTGACCGAGATGCAGTTGATCAATAAACTCTATGAAGCTTCTCAGGCCGGGGTACAGATTGACCTGATTATCCGCTCGATTTGTAGTTTGCGTCCGGGATTGCCAGGTTTGTCTGAAAATATTCGGGTACGTTCGATTGTCGGGCGTTTCCGGGTCGAAGCCTGCTTCCCGGTAGAAGATGAAGCGTTGAAAAAACGCATCTATCAACAGGGGCTGCTTAACTATCTGAAAGATAATCAGCAATCCTGGTTATTACAAGGGGATGGAACCTGGCTGCGGGCACAGCTGCAAGAAGGTGAAAAGCCACATAATGCTCAACGCATTTTATTGGACTTGTTTAAATAAATGCTCTCAAGAGGCTGAAAATTCAGCCTCTTTTTTATCCAGAAAATAGCATTCAAGGGTTTTAATCAGAGGATATCAGCAGTTTGCGATAGATCTGTTTGACCTGGGCATACATCTGATAGTCAGTCAGCTGGAGCTGTATGTCTACTGGGGTTTTTTGCTGGCTGAGTAAGTGTAAGAGCTGCAATTCGGTTACCTTGAGACAGGTTTTGTCAGTGAGCTGGTACAGGATATGTTCTGCCAGTTCAGCATGGATATAGGCACCGCCGCGCAAGACAATTTTCAGGCTTTCAGCAAACTGGATGAATGAAGCCTGAGGTTGGATATAGCTATTTGCACCAGATAAGATTGCTGAATAAATGAGTGCTGTGGATTCACTCTTGAGTACGGCAACTACAGGTGTATTGTCTGCATACAGCAGCATATCTGGTTGATAGCCCAGTTGTTGCAGTACAGTCTGAGTTTTGGACAGGTTCAGGTCAGTAAATGAAGCGATGACTAAAACCGGTGCAGGCAAGAGGGCAGCCAATAAGCTCAATCCTGTTGATTCTAAGAGAAGGCTATACTGTGGATGAAGCAAAATAAAATGAATATCCCAAAAAATAGGGATTTAACGATAATCACCTCATCTTCGTCTTAAATAGCATTTATTACAGATTAAAACCGATGACATTAACAGTCAGCTTGAGACTTTAGCAGGTCTATGATGGTTGGTTATATCCACTTTGAGATATAAAAAAAGGAGCAACGGGTGTGCTCCTTTTAATCATCTAAAATTTTAGCTCAAGCAGCATTGTGCTGAGTGATTTTTTGGAAAATCTGTAATAACACATCAAACTCGCTTTGTAGCGGCGTACTTTTACGCGTCACCAATGCCAGGGTGCGACTTGGCGCAGAGTTGATTGGCTTGACCAGAATCTCAGGGTTGGCTTTGATCATATTGGTATAAATCGCAATTTCTGGCAATAAAGTAAAACCAAGATTTGCAGAGACCATTTCGATTAAAGTCGGCAAAGAGCTGGCTTTTAAACGATGATCATTTTTACGCTCACCAATCGGGCAGGCACTCAGGGCATGATCACGTAAGCAATGACCTTCCTCAAGTAACATCAGGCGAGACAGATCAAGATCTTCCAGAGAATTCGCTTGTGCAGCGTGTTGGTCTGATTTTTGATAAACCAGATACAGATTCTCTTTGGCAATCTCGGCCACTTTCAGGCCACGTGTATCGAAAGGCAGCGCCAAGGCCACCATATCCAGGTTGCCATGTTCCAGTTTTTCTACAATTTTCTCGCTTTGTGCTTCATGCAGATGCAACTGGATTTTTGGTAATTGTTTATGCACTTCTTCTAGCAGCTGTGACAGCAGGAAGGGAGCAATCGTAGGAATCACGCCAAGATGTAAATCACCGGTTAAGGGTTCACTCATCTCACGACTTAAGCGCATCAAGTCCTGAGCATCAGCCAGTAGAACACGTGCGCGTGCAACCACTTGTTCACCAAGAGGCGTTAAACGAACATTCTGGCGGTCGCGTTCAACAAGTACGCCACCGAGTAAACGCTCCAGCTCCATAATGCCGCCAGACAAAGTTGACTGGGTGACAAATGAGCGGCGAGCAGCTTCTGTAAAATGTAGCGTCTCTGACAGTGTTACGAGGTATGACAGCTGTCTTAAGGAGGGTAGTGCAGCCATAGTGTCCTAATGTTTATGATTTAAAATGATCAGCAAATAATTCGCTAAGATATGGAATAAAATGCGGTGGGATATCATGCCCCATTCCATCAATTAATTCAAATTTAGCCCCTGGAATCGCTTTTGCAACGGCCTTGCCATGACTAGGAGGCAGCAATCGATCACGAGCACCATGAACCACCAGGGTCTCTTGCTTGATTTGCTTGTTCAGTTGCAGCAATGAACCTGTACATAATATTGCTAAAAACTGTTGAAGTACACCGGCAGGATAGTAACTTCGTTTATATAATTTACGTGCGGTCTGCACCGCTTCCAGATGATTGACATAACCTGGCGAACCGATGATGTTAAACAGTTTTAGACTATGATCTACAATACCATCTTCATCTGTTGAAGCCGGTTTGTCAATCAAACTAAAGAGTTGCTTGGGAAAGGGCGGTGGCAACAGCGGCTGATTGTTGCTGGTAAACAGTAAACCCAGTTTTTTGACTTTGTCCGGATAGCGTGCCGCCAGAATCTGGGCAATCATGCCACCCATGGATGCACCCAATACATCAACCTGATCCAGCCCCATTTTTTCAATCAGCAGACTGACATCTTCAGCCATATCATACAGGTCATAAGGTGCACCCTGATTGCCCAGACCGAGCACAAAACGGCTCATCATTTTCAGGGTGTTCAGGCGTGGACCCTTGTTATGGATTTTTGAAGACAGGCCAATATCGCGATTATCAAAACGTACCAGATGGAAACCTTGATCAATCAATGATTTGCAAAAAAAGTCAGGCCAGTACAGCACCTGCGCACCCAGTCCCATAATCAGGAGCAGCGTAGGATGTTCCGGATTTCCGCCCACCTCGACATGTAATTCCACACCATTACCCAGATCAACTCTGGTTTCACGCATGAAAGAACTATATGGAGAAAGATTAAACTGTAATGCGCTGTGCATAATTGCTGTCCTAATTAAAGGATATTTTGTTTAAAAAATATCCTGAGTATTAAACCTCTAAACCACAGCAGGAATCAAGTCAGGAACCTGCTTGGTCAAAGACAGACGTTGTTTGCCCGCAGTTGCACCCAAGAGTACAAAGCCACGTAAAGTGCCGCTACCGTCGATGGCTTTGGCCAGCATGCCATCTTCCAGCTCTTCAGTTTCCCAGGTGACCTCAACATCGACTGGTGCAGGCAGGACAGTTAAAGGTGCAGCAGGCGTTTTCACTGCCACTGGCATAGCCGGATAATGTACAGCCGTATGTTCGCCATTCAGGGTTTTTGCCAGCGCGCGCGCCTGTTGCATGATGGGCATGACATAAGGCAATAAGGTACCATTCACTTCAGCACAGTCACCTACGGCATAAATATCGGCATGATTGGTTTCCAGTTGCGCCGTGGTTAAAATTCCACGACTGGTATGAACATCTGCCTGTTTGGCCAAAGAAATATTCGGCTGTAGACCTACCGCAGACAAAACCACATCAGCAACGAGAGACTGACCATTGGCCAGCATGACCAAATAGTCACCATTTTCAGCACGAGAGACCTTCTCGACCGTGGTGCCCAAGACGAAATGAATGCCGGTTTCTTCAAGGTTTTTCTGGAAGGCCGTTGCAACATGTTCAGGTAATAAACGGCCCAGCGGTTGAGGTGCCAGATCGATCACTGTGACCTGATGCTCGGTATTTTGCAGGTCATTGGCAAATTCGCAACCAATCAGGCCTGCGCCTAAAATCACCACGCGTTTATCTTCACGTGCCGCCAGATTGCTGCGGAACGTCTTATAGTCACTTAAATTATTCACCACATGAATGTCATCACTGGCATCACCGGAAATGGCTAAACGTACCGGGTTGGCACCGACCGCCAAGACCAGTTTGGAATAATTCTGTGTGCTTTCCTGACCATCTTTCTCAAGTACCAGCTGATGATCTTCCGGATGAATGGCTTTGACCCAAGTCTGCTGTTCAATCCGCATATTCAGTTGTGCCGACATTTTTGCAGCATCGCCCAATGCAATCTGTTCAGGCGCTTTTTTGCCAACCAAAGCATTGGAAAGGGTAGGTTTGGCATAATTTATCGCATCATCCGCGCAAATCATCCGCAGTTCATGCTCTGGATTAAGTTTGCGAAATTCACGTGCTACAGCATAACCTGCCATACCTGAACCAATAATAACGATAGGATGCATAGTCGTTTCCATGCTGTAGGGCTCCCATATCGACATGGTCTTTAACTGGGCGTGCTCAGACTTCGATCATTTCGAAATCGACTTTAGACACGCCACAATCTGGACAGGTCCAGTCATCCGGGATATCTTCCCATTTGGTTCCCGCCACGATGCCGTCTTGAGGCCAACCTTCCGCCTCGTCATAAATCCATCCACAAACGATGCATTGATACTTTTTCATGTAACTCTCCAAAACTGAGCAAGTGTAACCGTCAGCTTAAAATCCATAAAATGGCAAGACTCTAAAAGAATATGACTTTTTAACAGTGAACATATTTGGCTAAATTTTTACGCAGTTCTATTCAGAAAGTAAAGTGAATAAAAGCTTAATCAGCGAAATTAGCAGCAGAATGACTTTGGGATTCAGTATTTCTCTGAAAATGAGTCAAATCGGCTTTGCTGGCAAATGCTGTGGAGTGATGAAGCGGCTGCTGTGGCAAAATTTAGCTTAAATGAGGCGTTATAGACCAAAGTCGTGCAGTAAAAACTGAGGTTTTTATATAATTTAGAATCAGTAAAGTCTGGATTAAATATTTTTATAATAAATGAATTTAATAAAATCAATAACTTGTGCTTAAATATTGAGTTTTTATTATACAGCTCGGCTTGTTCATTGGCTGGAAATAGGTTTAAAATTCGCATATTCCTTTTCTTTTTTTAAGATCTCCCATGAGCAATTTGTCTACTTCTTTGTGGTCTCACATTCGTACGGTCCAAGATTTTCCAAAACCAGGAATTTGCTTTTATGATTTGACCCCACTTTTCATGAGCAATATTGGTCCATTGACTGATGCCCTGATTGCCAGCATTCCTGCTGACAAACTGGCAGAAGTAGAAAGCTTTATCGCAGTGGAAGCACGTGGTTTTGTGTTGGCGAGCCTGTTGGCACAACGTACCGGAAAAGGTTTGTTATTGGTGCGTAAAGCAGGAAAATTGCCGCCTCCAGTCGTGGGTGTCGGTTATAGCCTGGAATATGGTCTGGATCGTTTAGAAATGTCTGCGGAAGTTCAGTCTCAGAAAGTCATCATTGTTGATGATGTTCTGGCAACAGGCGGAACTTTAAAAGCGGTAAATGAATTGGCACTCAAATGTCAGCATGAAGTACTAGGTGCAAGTATCTTTCTTGATCTTCCTGATTTGCATGCTGAATTAGGTCTGGATATCTGGTCAGTACTGGATGATAAATCTCAGCCTGAAGCTGCGGTTGCCTAAATTGTAGATTTAAAAAAAAGATTTAAAAAAAAGCTCCTCAATATCGGTAATGCCGGTCAGTTAAGAAATTGACTGGCATTTTCTTTTTTAAATTCATGATCATATTTGACAAGTAGAAAAGTCATCCGCAACTGTTTGAGGCAGGACTAGATTTAAAAATGATTGTTTCTGCGACA
>SMFC01000038.1_pt1 | contig 17906 bp, 34 predicted proteins | sample 2456331 | NCBI WGS metagenome assembly SMFC01 (sample SAMN10132608, study PRJNA489261) | soil metagenome | isolation source: day120 control-loamy sand soil ammended | place: USA
TGGAAAACGCCGAAGAATGGACTGCCCATCACGACACCGGAGAGCCGGTACGGGTAGGCAGCCTCTACGCCGACAAGTGCGCGGAGTGCACCACCGGTTGCAGCTGTGAGGATGCAGGGCGCTGCCTCTTCGAAGGGTGACCCAGCTCCGCGGCGTGTCGGCGCGCTCGCTCCGCCCCTTAACCGTCACCCCCGGGCTGCTAGACTGGGGTCACCCGGTAGGGCGTACCTTGGGTCACGATGGGGAATCAGGACAGAACGGCATCCCTCCCCCCACTTAGTCACCCTGAGTGACTACGGCGCTCGATGATGCAGGGGTCTACCGACGGGAGTGCGGGCCGGCACAAGGGCTGTCACAATCTGGCCAGTGCGTACGGCTGGTGGAGTGCCTTAGATCTCCCCGAAGAAAGCGCCATCCGAGTAAGCGCATAAGGCTGCCCCCGTCAATCCGTCTGACGGGGGCAGTCTTATGCGCCGGGGCTACCCGGGGGGATGCCGTGGTGGATTTCGTAGGCCGCTTTCAGGTACCCATATCCCGTACCGCCTTCATCCCCTCGTGGCATTCCTGGCACGTCATCCATGCTCGGTAGATCTCCATGTGGTGTACAGGGTGCGGGCCGTACAGCAGCTGGAGCCACATGGCCGGGATATCCGCGTCCGCGTGCCGCGGAGTCTCACAGGTGTACTGCTCATCTCGCTCCGCCGGTGGGAAATGCGTCGCGGGTACCGTGGCCACCGGCAGGGAAATCCAGAGAGGATCGCTCACGGGACCGGCCTGCATCGTTCGTCAGTGAGGGGCGCCCGCTCCAGGATCACGCGGCTACCGGGATACAGGGCCGTCATCTCTCCAGCAGCATCCGGGAGATGCCGCGCGCATACAGTCTCCGAAGGTTCCTTCCCGTCTATCGCCTCAGAGATCACATGCCACGTGGCCGGCTCGTAGCACCTGCTCATTCCATGCTCCCGGTGCACTTCCGGAGCGCAATGCGCTTGGAGTATTGCTGCTCGCACTTGCAGCACCCGAGGCCCTGGAGCGTGAGCACGCTCTCATGATCGAGCATCTGCGGACCCGGATCCTCACCGCGGTTCAGCGCCTTGATAGATTCATCTGACACCCTGAAACAGACCATGAACATCCATAGATGCTCCCCGCGGCCTGGATCGGTGATTTCGGCGTGCACCTTGGACTCGGGAATCTGCACATTCATTGACATGTACGTGCCTCATTTCGGGTGGGAAATCTCGCATCTTCGCAGGTCAGACGGCAATATATATTCGATAAATAGCAGGACGCCCCCGGCTTTCACGGGGGCCGGGGGCGTCCTGGTGGGTGGGCTTGTCAAACCCTACGCGTAACGGGTAGCTCGTCCGGAGGGACACCCGCCTTGCGCTTCCGACGCTCACTGTAGCGCCACGTCATGTAGTCCTGCACGCGTACGTACACCAGCAGGGGCACGCCGAACGCGAGGTAGAGCGTGACCTCGTAGAGCCACATCAGCCGATCACCTGAGACCACAACCAGCAGTCGAGCACGATGAACGCGAGAGCGAGCGCGAACGGGATCGGCCCCTCCTCAGCTGATGAGTACAGCAGCGAGAGAGCGAACATGGCAGCGATGATGGCGCATGCGGCCCACAGCCATGTAGGCATCAGAATGTGACCTTCCAGGTCGGAGGCTTGGCTGCTTTCCCTTGCCGCGCGACTTGCTCAACGGCGTTCTCATCAATAGCGGTCTCCCACACCTTGTCGCTGATCTCGGGATAGTCACGGGCCAGCACACGCAGCACTCGCGGGTACCAGGACGAGTCAGCCCCATCGGGGGTGAACTTCACCTCGCTGCCGCTCACGATGTCTTTCCTTCGGGCAGCCGGTACAGCGGGGCTCTCCAGCCGTATTCTGTCGGCTCCCACCCGGCACACCGGCGCGGGTCGTGGTGGGCCGCGGGCAGCACCGAGTAGCCGTATTCGATCATCCGGTGTCCGGCGGAGGATGGCCGGTAGTTGTGCCAGTCGACTTCCCAGGCCGCGATAGTGCGGTCGTGGATGTCGGTGATGCGGAGGAGGAAGCCCCCGCCATCCAGGGCGTGCGCGTGGCCGTGGTAGTCGGCGCCGCGGGGGAGCTCGTAGGCGGTGCGCAGGATGCCGACGATGTAGGAGTCCTGGAACATGGCCTCCACTTCGGAGGCATAGCGCATCTGGCACCTGGTGATTTCTTCGGCGTCCTCCCCCTTGTGCCACGGGGTGGCGCAGGGGGAGAGGTAGTCGAAGATCATGATCTCGAACAGCATGGGCACGGGTTCGAGGAACGCTAGCTGGATGACTGATAGGTCCATGCCGTCCATGTAGCGGGTGGAGACACGCCAGCGGCCGATGTAGGTGTCTGCGACATGGAAATCAATGCCACGGCGGTACTGGTCTTCCAGCCATTTGGCCCAAGTGATCGTGTCGTCAGTCATGAACGTGCCGTCGCGGTAGTACCACTTCAGGCCGTGCGGGCTGGGAGGCGCTGGTTCTTTTCTGCTGAAGATGTTCATGGGTCACCCTTCCATGTGATTTGTGTCCCAGCGTACCGGGGTGACGTCACTATGACGTCACTTTTTTTACCTGTCTAGGAAGCGTTTTCCTGGGAAGGCTAATGTTCTACCATCCATTTCATGACCATCCGCAAGAGTGCGAAGAACGCCATGGAGCACGTGAAAAAGGCGGCTGAGGACACGTCGACTACCTCGCGTGCCGTATTGGAGACGACGTCATGGGCCACCGTGGCACTGGTGTCCGTGGCCGCCCTGTCTCTCCTCTCGCTGGCGATGGGGCTGTACGCGCTGCGACAGATCGGGGGCACCGATGGAGGGTGAGGTCTACAAGGACCGGCCACCAGGGCTGTCGGATGAGGATTGGGACCTGGCGCGCCGTGTCGCGGACGCGGTGAACCTGCACATCGACGCGTCCGAGATGACCGGCCGCACCAAGCCCGGATTCGTGGCCGTGCGGCTGAATGACGGTTCCTCCGATGGGGTGCTGTACGACAGCCGTGCCGACGCTGTGCGGGCACAGGGGTCGGAGAACTACAGGTGCGCGTACATCAAGCTCAACCCGGGTGGCATGAGCGCGCGACAGGCATGGGTCGTGATCTATGGCTACCGGCAGATGTACGACGCGGGAGCGCGCTTCCACGAGGAGGAGCCGATCATTCCGCACCGACCCGAGATCCTGCCGATCATCCCCCGTGTGACCCTGCCGCACCTGCGGAACCGACTGTGGAGGCCCGACCTGTGAGTGACTTCTCTGAGGCAGTGACTGAGGCGTCCCCCGTGGATGCCGCCGTGACGGACGCTGACGCCCCGCACGGGCGTGATCCGCACACCGGTGACCCTCTGGCGCCCTACGGGTACCGCGCGGACGGTAGACCGCGCCTGAGCCGGCGCGGTAGGTCCGCGGGGAGCAAGAAGGCCAGCGCACCCCGCAAGCGCTCGTCGTCGTCGTCCTCGTCGTCGTCCAGCTCGGCCGCGAAGAAGGGGCCGGACTACACGGAGGCAGGGCGCGGGGTGATGATGCTCGCGGCTATGCCGTTCCAGGTGGCGTCCATGGGCCCGGTCGGCTTCCTGGTGGGCCGATTTCTGGGGGAGAAGTACGTCACGGCGTGCGCGGGAAATGCCGCCATCGTGAACATGTTCACTGAGCCGGGCGCGGCGGCTATCGCGGGCGTGGCCGAGGTGAATCCGGGGGTCGCGCGGCGTCTGGAGTCCGGTGGCATCAAGGTTCCCTACATCATCGCTCTGAAGACCGGCATGGATCTGGTGGGTGCGCTGGTACAGAATTTCGTCCAGCCGTCGCAGGAGCTGGCCGAGACGGGTAAGCAGATGATGATTCTCCAGTCTCAGCAGGTGCGTGCGCAGATTGAGGAAATCGCGCGGGCCGAGCAGGAGAAGCAGCGGGCCGCGGCTGAGGCTGCTGAGGCAGCGTGAAATCGTGGGCTGACGCCGAGCACATCGAGGTCATCGACCGGTGGGTTTTCCTGGATGAGTACTGGAATTACAAGCCGGGTGAGATGGTGACCGTGCTCGCTCCGTACGGCATGGGGAAGACGAGCCTTGGTCTTGATCTGCTGGAGAAATCGGCGTCTCCCGACCTTCAAGCGGTCGTCTTCAAGATGAAAAAATACGACGACACGATCGATACTTGGGTGGCGTGTCAGCCGAAGGAACGGCGGTACCGGGAAATCAGTATGTGGCCGCCCCCCCGGTCACGGTTCCTGATGAAGAAGCCACCCGGGTACGTCCTGGAGCCCGCGCATTTTCAGGACACCGAGCGCGAGGAGGCGCATCAGCGCGTCGTCTTCAAAGAATGCATCGAGGAGTCGTACGCGCACGCGTACGGCGCGGGGGGACGGATCCTCTTTGCGGATGAGGCGTACTCGCTGGAAAAAGAATTGGACCTGGCGCGCCAACTGAATCGCGTGTTGACCAAGGGTCGGTCTCATTGGTGTGGCATGTGGTACCTGTCGCAGCGTGCCGCGTGGATTTCCAAGTGGGCGTATCAGGCGCATCATCTTTTTCTTGCGCGGGATCCGGATCCGGATGCGCGGAAGAGACTCGCGGATATCGGGGGAGCCGTCGACGTCGATATCGTGCGGTCTGGTCTGGATCGGCTGGAATTGTTCCAGTTTGTGTATGTGAATCGGAATGACCGCACGATCGGGATAGTCACGGCCTGAGCTGCGGAGTTACCCTGTCCTTGTGATGCCTTCCTAGGAAGGATCTTCTCACGAAGGAAAGGGTGACATGACCACGCCTACCAAGGAAGCCCCGGCTAAGGGGGCGGCAAACGGCGGGAAAAAGGCGCCTCCGATGATGCGCCCCTTCTTCCCGGGAACTCTGGACCTGGAGACGCACAACTATTCCAAGTCCGAGAATCTCAGCACCGTGCAGGTGCCGCTGGATACCTACTATGTGAAGACGAACGGCTTTTTGGCCGATATGTTCCTCATCGTCTCCACGAATGCCACGCCGAATACCGACAACGACGTGACATTCGACGAGGATTCTCCGTGGAATGTCATCGCCCTGTTCACGCTTTCCGACACGGGCGGAAAGCCGATCCTCGGCCCCATGTCCGGCTGGGAACTGAAGGAATTCGTCAAGTGGGGCGGATTCTCCTTCTCCGACGACCCCCAGCAGTCGCAGACCTACGCGGCCACCACGGGCACGAGTACGGCGGGTGGATTCTTTAAGTTCATCCTCCAGATCCCGTGTCAATTCGTGCGCCGGGAGCCGCTCGGCCCACTGCCGAATACGAACAACCAGACGACTTTCGCCGTGGATATCACGCTTAATACCCGGGCGAATGTCTACGGCACCGAGCCGGACGGCACGGTCACGGTCACCACGACCATTCAGCAGGACTCCTACCGGCAGTCCTCGGGAAAGGACGCTCAGGGCAACGCCACGGTGACCACCCCCCCCGGGCTGGGCGCTGTGCTCTACCTGCGCCGCAAGACCCAGGACGTCCTCACCGGCAGCCAGCAGTTCCGGCTCCCCCCCCAAGAAGGGCTCTACCGAGTCCTCAGCTTCGTCTTCCGGGACTCCAACGGGTCCAGGTCTCAGGGCGAATCGGACTGGCCCGACCCCTGGCGGCTCCACTACAACAACGACGTTCCATATGACCGGCTGAAGGCCATGTGGATTCGGCGCATGGAGCGGGACTACGGCTATGTGGCCGCCATCGAAACCGCCGGCGGACGATCACGCGGGCATTTCGTGCTGCCCTTCATCGTGGATCACGAGCTCAAGGCGGGCTCCGAGGACCGCTATCGGTATCTCGCGGTCTCGGCCGCGGACACCCTGGAATTCGACGGCAGCGTAGGCGGGAGCGGCACGCACACGCTCACGACCATGTTCGATTTCGTGAACCCCCCCGGCGGAAACATCCGCGCACTTACCGCCCGGTAGATATTCGGCAACTTAGTCCCCACAGGCAAGTTTGCGTATTTCCCCACTTTCCTCGGTGAGGAAAGTCCCGCATACACGCAAGTAACAAGGGAGTGATCATGAGGTTCTTCAAGCCCTGGAGCACCCTCCTCGTCGGCGTCGTGCTCGGCGCCGTGGTGTGGCCGCAGGTCCGTGGCCGGGTGAGCAACTAACCATGGCCACCGGCGGCACCATCGGCATCTCAGGCGCGGGCGTAGCCCTGGCAGTCGGGGGCGCCCTGCTGGTCTATGCCGCCCTGTCCGACAAAACCCCGCTGGAGGCGCTGCGCGAGGTAGCCAGCGGGAGGATCACGGGTGTCCCGAACAAAACCGCTCAACTCACCCCCCCCCGATCCGGTGGGGGCGGGAGCGCGGAGACGTCCGGGCCGCACCCCGAATTCGTGGAGGCCGCGCGGGATTTCCGGGGTGACCGGTACTCGCAGACGCTGCGGAATCGGGACGGCTACAGCGACTGCTCCTCATTCTGTGCGAAGGCCATGCGGAAGGCCGGGGTGAAGGGCACGCACCCGGGCGGGTGGCCGCGGACCACGATCACCTTCAAGTCGTGGTCGGAGATGGGTGTGGTGTCCCGCTCGGCCGCGGGTGCGGGTGATCTGGCCATCACGGACGCGGACGGCTCGACCGCGCACATGGTCATGATGATCAACAACGATCAGGCCATCGGCCAGCAGAACTCCCGGACGCACGTGAAGACCGGGCCGGTCGACCAGCTCATGGGCGGCAAGCCTTACAAAGTCTACCGCTGGACCGGGATCATCCTGGGCCGCGAGCCGACCGGGCCGACGATCACGGAGCGGCCCTACACGCAGAGGCTGACCTGATGGCCAAGACCACGGGCCCGATCCTCACGGTCGGCGCCATCACCATGATCAACAACAGCGTGTTCCACGACGAACCGTTCGACTGGCGCGTGCCCGTCGCCACGGGACTCGCCGCGGCCGGCTTCGCGCTCGCAGAGAAGGTCTGGCCCAAAGCGGCTATCGCGCTGACGTGGATGGCCGTGGCCACCGTTCTGCTCAGCCGTACGACTCCGGGCATCCCGTCTCCCACGGAGAGCGCCCTGAACTGGTGGGACAAGGGAGGGAAGAAGTGACGACGTTCGAAAAGATCGGTCTGGCGATCGTGGGTGTGGCCATGGCGACCACGCTCACGCTGCCCGGTCGGCAGACACCGAAAGTGATCGCGGCGGCCTTCAAGGGGCTGTCCCAGTGGACCGGTGTGTCCATGGGAACGATCAAGAAGGTCTGAGGCGTAAGCGATGGTCTACAGCGGGAACCTCGTGCGCACCGCGCACTATCCGCGGTACACGTCCGTCGGGGGGGTGGACCCCGGGCATGCGCAGGTGCGGCGTGAGCACGAGCTGTTCGAGCCCGATATCACCACGGAGGGGGTGCCCTCTTCCGGGCCGTCCCTGTGGCAGCCGGTGGACGTTACGCCGCAGACCGGCGCGGGCGTGCCCGCGTACAACCACAACGGGAGCATGGCCCGGCCTCTGCCGATGGACGCGGACGCGGGCCCGGCAGCGCAGTACCGCAGCAATGACCGCATGGTCGCGGCCCACGGCCTGGTGGACTACGTCCCGGACACCCGCGCGCCGTTCTTCCAGGCCGCCACGCAGGCCGTGGACATCGATTTCGTGCAGGGTGCCGCTCCGGCGCCCCCCAGCATGGAGGCGTTCGTCACCGGCCCCAACTCGTACGAATTTTCGAATCCGGCGAACGAGGTCTACAGCGGAGACCGGTGGAGACTCGGGCAGGACATCGTCATCTTCGGCCGATACGACTACTGGACCAAGCAGGGCCAGGAGGCGCAGCTGCGCGCGGTCGAGATGGAGGAGCCGCAGTTCCCGATCAACACCGGTCCGATCAAGGACCCGGCGCCGTACAGCCCGTGGAGCTCGGGTCTGGCCTATTTCCATCAGACGTCCTTTAACGTGCCCAGGCTTTTCGCGCCTCCGTCGGAGACGGGCATCTCGGATCTGACGATGGCCCAACAGAGTGACGAGCCGAGTTCCCCGTCGGATTTTGCGAACGACGGGAGGCTGTGACCGTGGCTGACACCATCAATCTGCCGCAGATCGGTGCCGTGAAGAAGACCTACTTCTTCGGGGCAATCGGCCTGGTGGCCGGAATTCTGGTGTATGCGTATTGGAAGGCCGGGCGGGACGGGGTGGCCGAGGAGGACGCGGCGGCCGATTCGGAATTCGGTGATTCCGAGGTCTTGCCGGTGGTCCCTGGTGGGGTCGGTGGCCCGAATTTCGGGCTGTCCGGTACCGCCACGGAACCGGCCGAGCCCGACGAGACGCGGCCCACGACCAATGCGGCCTGGACGACGCTGGCGAAAGAGCGTCTGGCCGGATCGTATGACCTCGATGCCATCGATGACGCGCTGGGGCGCTACCTGGGCAGGCAGCCCCTGTCCGCGCTGGATCAGCGCATCGTGCAGGCCGCTATCGCCAATGCCGGATATCCGCCGGTGGGTGACTACACGGTCATCCCGGGTGGTGACGTGGACCTTTTCATAGCGCCGAAAAACCTTCGGTCGTGGCCCGAAGGGACTCTGACCACCACGCAGATTCCGATCCAGTGGGACGAGGTATCCGGCGCTCTCGGCTATCGCATCTACCGGTCCGACCTGGGCAATGAACCCATTGGCGATTCAGCGGACACCAAGTTTCGGGCGAAGGGTTTGCAGCCGGGCACCGAATACACCTTCCTGGTGGCCGCGCGGGATGCCAAGGGAGCCCCCGGGCCGAAGTCGACTCCGCTGAAGCTGAAGACCAAATCGGTCACGCTGAAAGCACCGACGGGCCTGAAAGTCGCCAAGATCCAAAAGGATCGGGCCTATCTCACCTGGAATGCCGTGGCGGGAGCTGACGGATACCGGATGTACCACGACAAGGCCGCCTCCAATGTGGGCGCGTCAGGCGACGGGCAGGCATGGGTGTACGGCCTGAAGCCGAATACCACATACCGATTCCACGTGCGGGCGCTGGACGACCACGGGAATATCGGTCCCGCGTCCTCCTCCGTGAGCAAGAAAACCCCGAAGAAATAGGGAGCCGATATGGCTAAGCCGGAAGTCTCCATCGGTCTCGGTCTGGCCGTGGGGACACTCGTGATCGCACTCCACATGAATGCTACCCCGTCCATGGGGGATGTCCAGACGCTGGACGCCGATAATCCCGACGTGGAAAAGGCGGAGAAAACCGCCACGTGGTTTTCCGCGGGCGCCGTCGCATTTACGTCCCTCGTGGCCAGGGATCCCATGATTTTCATCATCGGGGGATCTATCGTGGTGGGCATGGCGCTGTGGACGCGCTATGCCAATCACCAGAATCCGATCACGGGGCTTTTCACCGGACCGGGTGATCCGGCCGGATCAGCGAATACGGTGCAGGGCCCGGCGCCGCAGGAAACCGAGCCGTACACCATGTTTGAGGATCAGTTCGTCCGCTGATGCCGACGCTCTCCCTCGCTCAGATGTCCGCCTATGCGCGGTCTGCCGGTTTCACGCCGAATCAGGCCGCCACCATGGCGGCTATCGGTATGGCCGAATCCAGCGGACGGACCTGGATAGTCAATTCCACCGGCCACGTCGGTATCTGGCAGATATCTCCGGAACACCGCGCGGAGCATCCGACCTGGACCGAATCCTGGCTGAAGAACCCGGCGAACAACGCCAGGGCCGCGAAGACCGTATACAACAAACAGGGCTATCAGGCATGGGAGGCATTCACCAAAGGCCGATCCGATAAGTACATTAAAGAGGCCCGTAAGGTGACGCCTGGGGCGACTGACGAGGTTTTCTCCGGGCGCGGGGAAAGGCCCCTGGACAGCATTATCGGTGAGGACGCCTCCGATGCCCTCAGTCACGGCCTGGAGGACGCGGTCATCGATCCTCTCAGCGGAATTACGAGCTTCGCGGCAAAGGCCGGAAATTGGCTGTCCAATCCCACCAATTGGCTGAGGATCGGCTACGCGGTCATCGGTGGTCTGATGGCGGTAGGAGGTCTGGTCATTGTCGCGAAACCGGTCCTCGGTCCAGTGGCGAGCGCCACCCCATTGGGGCGCGTGGCCAAATTGGCGCGATCAGCAGGGAAGGGGAGCACGTGAGCGATTACCAGCGCGGGGAGGACACGGAGCTGGAGCCCGACGCGGCCGAGGTCCTCCAGGTCGAGACGGACCCCGACGACCGCATACCGTGCCTACCAGTCGTGGTGGAGGGACCGGTACGTACTCAGGCCCTGCCGCGTAAGCGCGCCTCCGGGGTGATGAGGACCATCAAGCAGACCGAGCCCATGCAGATCCTCACCGAGGACCCTTTCCGGGCGGAGGCCCGGATCTTCTCCCATGATGAGGCCATCTACATCGGGTTCGACGAATTCGATTTCGAGGGACTGGCGCGCGTCATTCTCTGGCCGGCGCTGACGCCGTTTTCCATCACGGCGCGCACCGATGTGTGGGTGCAGTCCGCGGGCGCCACGGAGGCCGATGTGACCGCGCTGGCCATCTACCTGGAGCACTGGGCAGAGGGATAGACCATGCCGCAGAGTCGTCTCCGTAAAGCCGGAAAGGTCACCCTGGACGCATCCGGCGAAGGCCGGGTTCGGCTATCCCCGGAGACCGGCCCGCCGGTGTGGCAGGTGCTGCGGATGGCCGTGCAGACAGACCGGCGCGGGCAGCCACCCATCCCCCAGTGCGCTATCTATCTGAATGAGGAATCGCCGCTCTATCTCCAGGACGGCACCTATGACGGGTCTTTCGATTTCTCGGACTGCGATATCACGGTGACCAAGGGCGATGACCTCATAGCGGTATGGACCGGCGGCCAATCGGGGGATGAGGCCACATTCACCGTGACCGGATGGGCGATGGATGACCGATGACATTCCTCAACTCGATTCTGGCGGGCGTCACGCTCATCCGTGAGGCAATCCGGTCCGAGAATTACCAGACGGGCGTGGCAGGCTGGACCATCAATCGCGATGGTACGGCTGAGTTTGCCGATCTGACGATTCGCTCGTCCGACGGGTCCTCCACGACGATCACCATAGCCAATGGCGTGATCACCATTCGCAACGGGGCCGGTGACGTGGTATCGGAGATATCAGCCGCCGGGTACAAGTTGTACGATTCGTCGGGTAATCTCCTCGCGGAATCCACGCTGGCCGGGGGATCAAATGACGACCCGGGATTCATCGCATGGGACAATGTCCAGCAGAATTCCTATGTTTTCATCGGTAATGCGCAGATAGAATTTGGGGACACTGACAGCAGTTTCCAGACGTATCCGGCTATCAAGCATTCCAATTCGAATGACGGATCGGATCCGATCACTCTGATTGTCGAGTGCGGGAATATCACCGGTACGTCTGTGGCGCCACGCATTCGTATGGACTCCGCTCCATCCCCCGCCACCAGGGCGCCCGTACTGATTGAGGCATTCAACGGAAAAGCGGATCTTGAGGTTACGGGGAAAATTCAGGCAGACAATCTCCGGAGCGGCACTGCGCAGACTCCCGCACCTGGCGCCGGTGGCGGGACGAGCACGGTAAGTGTCAGTTTCTCCAATGCCATGGACGCAACCCCGCGGGTAGTGATCACTCCGGCGAGCACTGTGGATCCGGGCACGGTGACGATTCGCGCCTACGTCGACAGCATCACCACATCGGGATTTACCATCCGATGCTTCCGGTCCACTAACTCGGCCACCAATTTCAGCTGGGTGGCTGTATCCGAATAGGAGGGTCAATGGCAGTACTCGACAGGCAGCCCGGATCCAATAATCCGGCGGGTGCCGAGACGATGAAGTATTTCGTCCAGGGGCAGGCCGAGGATTCCGGATGCCAGTGGACGTCTGATGGGGACGCCACCTATGCCGGGACGGTCACGGCAGACGGGGGATTCACCGGTGACATTTCCGGTGACATCACGGGAGACGTCACCGGTAATCTCACCGGCAATGTCACGGGAGACGTCACCGGTGACCTCACCGGCAATGTGACCGGCAATGTGACCGGTGACGTCACCGGTGACCTCACCGGCAATGTCACGGGGAACGTCACAGGGAATGTGACGGGCAACGTCACGGCCCCGATTGCCGACGTGGATTCGCTGCGTGCCGACGGGGCCGCCAACGGAATTACCGGCCGCGCCACGCTGGTGGCCGGCACAGCGACCGTTAACAATACGAAGGTCACCGCCAATTCCAATATCCTTCTGACACACCAGGTACCGGGCGGCACCGTGGGCAGCGCGCGGATTTCCGCACGGTCAGCGGGTGTGTCTTTCACAATCACGTCCACTCAGGCCGGAGATACCTCTACCGTGGCATGGCTGCTGGTAGAACCCTCCTAGAAAGGAACCCTTGTGCCGGAAAAGAAGAAGGGCCGCACCCTCGCGAAGAACACCTGCGACTGGAGCGGGGAAGAGTCCAGCGGGCTCATGTACGTACTCCAGACCACCCAGGGACCCCAGCTGGTGGCCGAGGAAACATTCCGGGGGGAGCGGGTTCCCGCCCGGACACTGCGCACGACACAGATCAAGGTCGAGCGCCTGGAGGCGCGCGTGGACGAGTTGGAGAAGGCCGTGAACGACCTGCTGGCCGCGGCCAAGGAAGGCAAGTCGTCGTGACCGGGCGGGTGTGGCCGCAGCTGGTGGTCATAGTGGTGGGGCTGTACGTGCTGTATGAGGCTCGTGCGGTACGGCGGGATGCCGGTACGGTCCCCCCGGAAGCCGTGGCCTACCACGGCGCCATGGAGCTCTACCAGTCCATCGCGGCATGGGCCGGGAGGCGCGCCATGGAGGCCGAGCGCAGATACCGGGAGATGACCCTGCCATGAGCGATCTGTCCGATGAGGAGAAGGCGGAGCTGGAGACGCTCCGCAAGGAGAAGAAGGACGCGGACGCCGCGGCCGAGCGCGCCGAGCTGGAGGGGCTGCGTAAGGACAAGGCCGACGCGGCGGCGGCCGAGAAGAAGAAGGCCGAGGACGACGCGGCGGCGGCCGAGAAGAAGAAGGCCGAGGACGAGGCGGCGGCGGCCGAGAAGGAGAAGGTCTCGAAGAAGACTGCCGCGCCTCCTCCGCAGAAGAAGGCCGAGCCAGGCACCCCGCCGGCCGCGCGCAAGCGGCACTACGGGTCCGCACGGGTATTCGGGGATCGAGCCTACGCGGACGACTAGACCACGCGGTACCGACCACGAACGGCCCCTGCCAGACGGCAGGGGCCGTTTCGTTTGTGAAACCCCTTCCAGATCATCACATGAGGGGCTATGGTCTGACCATTCATCACATGGTAGAAGGGTGACCCTCCATGAGCAGCACTGCGCAGAGAATCGACGCGTTCAGACGCGAGATCACCAAGACGCTGGTGGAAGAGGACTCGACACGGGCCGCGCTGGATAAGGCCGTGGCGCTGTACACCGCGGACGCCTCCGCGGCGTCCGCGCGCATCGAGGCCGCCACGGCGGAGCAGACCCGAGCCCTGCACTCCGAGCGGATCGCATACGACCTGCACAAGTTCTTGGTCGACACGGTCGGCTATCACGTGGCTGTCGCGGCCACGCTGCACGCCACGGTCAGGGACCTGTCGGATCAGCTGGAGCGGATCGGGTGGCTGATCCAGCAGACCGACGAGGGGCAACACGTTCCGCGCGAAGATCTCGTAGAGATCCTGGGCACCCAGGGACGGGCCCACCGGTTCGAGACACGGCTGGTGGCGTTCGCGTCCGACCGGCGACACACCCTTGGGGTTTTCGAGGCCGAGGACGGCACGATCCAGGCCCGCCCGTTCCTCGGGTGGGGATCCGTGGTGTGCGGGCCAGAGGGTGGCCACACTATGGAGGCCGTGTTCCTCGATGATCATCAGGCGTGCTCGGCCTCGGCCATGGCCGAGTCACGTCATCTGAGGCTGCGCGAGATCCGGTAGCGCGCAGCAGTTCCCGCGTGCGGCTCCCCACAGGCCATGCGCGGATGAGGGAGAGGCCCCGGTAGACCCCCTATCGGGGCCTCTTCCTTTTCTGACGCCCAAGTGACGCATATGTGACGCCTAATAGGCGTCAGGTTGGGTAGAGTGGAGGCATGAGCACACAGCCCGACCCCGCCGAGACTGGCGCGGAGCTGTACCGGTTCCAGGCGCGCATGGACGCCGAGGAGCTGGAGATCCTCCGCATCGTGGCCAAGGCGCAACTGGGCTCCCGCAACAGCGCGTTGCGTCACTTGATCCGCATGGGGTGGCGCGAATGGCAAGCGGGCGCACGTTGCCTGACCCTCACCGACCCTGACGTCACTGCCGCCGTGCATGGTGACGTCACTCCAAAAGGAGACAAGGCGTCATGACGTCAATGATGGAAAAGCCCAGGTACAGGGCCCTGAACCTCCTCGAAACCCAGTGCGCGCCGACCTGGAAGGGCCGGCCGCCGTTCTGGCGCCCCACCCCCCCGTCAAAGGTGACCGTGTACACCCCGGTCTTCTCGTGGCGTCACCGTGACTACGACCTGTTCACGTGTGACGCCAGCATGGTTGATCTTGACGTCAATGGGGCGTACGTCGCTGCCATTAGCGGCGTGACCGTGGCCCACGGTCCGCTGGAGCACACCGGGCCGCTCGGGGACGCCACCACCAATCCGTTGCCCGGCTACTACCTGATTGATCGGCACGAGTGGACGGAGTGGTATGACATGCCCTCTCCGCTCGGGACCGGGCTGACTGACCACCTGCGCCTGGTGTGGGTGGCACACCCCACCGTGCAGCTACTCGCCAAGTTGGCCCGAGATGGGGAGTGGCCGCCGGTGACCGTGCACGACTCGTGGACGTGCCCGACCCCGGTACGGCTGTACCGGTGGGCCGAGCGCATCCGTGACGACCGCGCGCACGCCCTGACGCTCATCCGGGCCTCCCACCCGGGCACCATCGAGCGAGAGCAGGCGCAGGCCACCTACGACGCCATCAAGGACGGCTACAGCATGGCGTGCTCGATGATGCTCGGCCGCGGGGAGGAGGCCGAGGATCCGGAAGAGCGGGAGTACAAGAGCAAGACCAGGCGCCCGGACTGGACGCACGCCATCTACGCCGCGCACGCCGCGGGCCTGTGGCGCAAGATCTACCGGCTACGCGGGCGCATGCTGGCCGTGGGTGACACCGACGAGGTCACCCTCACCCTGAAAGACCTCGAAGACATCGTGAGCCTGGGCTCGTCGTGGGTGCTCCAGATGGATCCGAGCGGGCTCCAGATCGGAGCTTTCAAGGTCAAGCGCGCCGATGACCCGCACCGCGCGTACGCTGCAGAGGCGAAAGCAGCAGGTACGGCAGCGCTTGGGGTTCTGTGAGACTCGATCACGCACTCAGGGTTGCCCTCATGGACCGCTACGGCGGTCGTGAGGGCACTCGCCTGCCCATCACGCACTGGACCGGCATCAAGGCCCGTATGCGGGCCGTAGAGGCTGCGTACGGGGGCACGGCGCACGTGCGCCGGCACGGTATCCCGGGGGTGGCCGGTCGTACCTGGCGGGACTGGACAGCCCAGCGCCACAAGCCCAAGGGACGCACCGCAGACGCCTTGGAGATGGCCTACCGGCGCCTGATGCACGTGCAGGCCGCACGCAAGGAGCTCCGGGCCGGACAGACGCCCACCAAGGCGACCGTGTCAGCCGTCGTCCGATGGGGCAACTCCCCCGGCAACAAATACAACAAAAAAGACGAAGGGTACCGAAAGGTCAGGATGGATGGCCTCGGCCTGCGTGCGACCGTGCGGGCCTGGATTGATGGGGACCGGGTCGCAGACCCGTTCGAGGAGGCTGTCTCTGCCCGGTACGGCATGGATGAGAGCGGCGGTATCGGATTCGAGGGGGACAACGTCATAGCTAGCCTGAGCAACTGATCCCAGCGCGCCGACGGGGGGTGACCATTCATCACATGGAATGTCCCGCCGGCGGCGCCAGGAGCGGCTACCCGCACGGGTGCCTGACCTCACCGCGACTCTAGCTCTCCCGCGGCTCCCTGCACAGGGGCACCTGGTGCGCTACGGTGGAGTCCTCCCCGCTCACGCGGGGATGGTCCGAATCGGACATTTGTCCCCGCCGACGCGGGGGTTGCTCCCCGGCCCCCCGGGGATGAGGATCTCAGCAGTACCGCACGGGTGAATCTGTCGCAGAGGGGCCCCTCCATCAGCCTGGAGGGGCCCTCTCGCGTCTACTCACACTCGTGCCGGTGCAGGGCCCGCCGGTACGCGCACTCGGCTCCCAGAAAGCCCAGAGCAGCCGGTACGGCCAGCTGCACCCACCCATACAGGGACGGGGGGATGTCCCCATGGAAAACCAGCCGATTCAAAGCGTCGGCCAGCACCGTGGCCGTACTGGTGGTGAAGGTGGCCGCGCCGACCTGCGTGGTGGCGCGCTGAGGTTCCAGCTGATCGGCCACGGGCACCTCCTCAGCCGAAGACCTTCTTCTCCAGCCTGCTCAGGCGCTGCTCGACCGTGAGCGGCTTGGGTTCGGGTGCGGGAGCATGCGGCAGCTTCCCGGACCGCAGGAGCGCCCCTACGTCCCTCCGTACGCCCTCCATGGTGATCCCGGGCCCCCTCGGGTCAACCTTGCCCTTCTGCCACTCCAGATGCCCGATGACGGACCTCTCGGTCCATCCGTGGAAGTCGCAGATGACCATGCTCACGACCGCGATCGTGTCGAGCTGGTCACGCGGCCACGGGTCCTTGCCGTCTCCGAGGTTCTCGCACTCGAAGCCGTAGAAGTGGGCGTTGCCGTCGGTGTTCAGCTCGTTCGGGGCCGGCAGGGTGGCGCGCTCCTCGATGACGGCCTGGAGCACGTCGTCATCGCCCTTACCCGCATGGTTGGCCCGGCCCCACCCGACCATGTACAGGGCACCGGACTTGGCGATCACCCCGTGACACAACGGGCCCGGGAGCTCGTCGTAGCCGTCCTGGCAGATCTCAACCGTGCGCACCGTGCCCTTGGTCACCGTGTGGTGGATCATGACGCCGTACAGATTGAGCCACGATCCTTTGGAGTTGCGGTTGTGGGTACGCCACATCCCCACCTCGTAGACCTGCACGCCGCGGGCCCGCACACGCTCCACAAACTCGCCAGGTGCCATGGGTCTCGACATGATCGTTCCTCCCGTACCAAGGTGTACGGGCCATGGTCGCACGAGGGGCCGACAGATGGCCCATACGAGTGATCCACGCCCGAAAGCGGCACGCCACGCCCGAAGTTGGACGGGAGACACCGCAGATCACCACGGAGGGAGTACGCTGCCAGTGAAACGTTGGCCGGGTGAGAGGTGACTGCCCCTCACCCGGCCGGTGGCACCGGCTGTCCTGTCCATACGGGCCGTTGGCGCCGAGGAATGCAGACAACTCAAAGCGCGGACCCCAGGGCCGGTGTTTTCTCCAGGCTAGCAGCCGGAACCGACATCACGAGCCAGGACCACACAGCGTTTTAGAGAAATACGTCTTCCTCGGTACAACCCCCGCTTCGATCCGGATGGCTAAGACGTTTCGTCGTGTCTTCGGAAGGCACCTGTGTTTTCCGAAATCGCATGAGGCGTCTTAAATACACGTTTCCGCAGGTCGGAGCGTTGCGTTCCGCATGAGCGCAACGCTTAACGAAGAAGGGGGAAAAACGCGTGGCCCGACGCGAGAAGACACACCAAATCTTCACGTGCGTTCGCTCGGCCCCGTGCGCCCCCCGTTCTGCGGATACACCCCCTCGGCCGGTCCACCCCGGACCGGCCTCCTTCACGCCCTGGAGGCGCCGCTAGACCCATCACGCCCACGGGCACCGGTCGACGTCTGTCCCGCTGCATGCCCGTCCGTCCCGCTCGGTGTACCGCTGCAGAGGCCCGAGCTGGAGAGCACACCCCGTGAGGCCACACGGTCCCGGTCATGGGGTGCGTTTGGCGTGCCTAATTC
>SMFC01000068.1_pt1 | contig 17733 bp, 13 predicted proteins | sample 2456331 | NCBI WGS metagenome assembly SMFC01 (sample SAMN10132608, study PRJNA489261) | soil metagenome | isolation source: day120 control-loamy sand soil ammended | place: USA
ACCCAGTCTAAGAATATGCGTCAGACTTTAAAAGATATTTTGGCAACGCTTTAATATGGTTTGAATGACAAAAAGCCTTTCAGTCGAAAGGCTTTTTTTATACTGTTGCACTTGCCGCTTGAATCCGCCTATTGAAAAAAATGGTTATAAAATAAAAAGGAAAAATGATGACTTCATCTGAACCACAATTAGAAAAAGAACAGAATGACGTGATTCAAAATGTTCAACAGGCGGAACAGCTTAAGCAACAAGAACAGCAACAACAGCAGGCAAGCTCAGCAGATTGGACAACGGGGATCGATGTGGTCAGTTTGGCATCTGATGCCATCAGCCTTGCTTCGGATGTTATTGAAACAGTAGGCGATGCCTTAAGTGATATTGATTTAAGTTTTTAGTCAGCCTTTCTTGCTTGTGCTTCGTTTTAAAATCCTGCTTTAGAACTTAGTCAGGAAGGAGAGTTCCTCTTTAGAAAAGAGAGATTTAGGGAGATTGAGAAAGCAATAAAGCAATTAAATCGCTGCCAGTACACTCACCATGACTGGTGCTAACAGTGACAAAATAAATCCACTGACCATAGCATGCGGAATAAAATCGTGACCGCATGCCTGCTTAACCATCGGTAAAGTCACATCCATTGCAGTTGCACCCGCTGCGGAAATGGCCGATCTTGGATATCTCCAGCCCATACAATACATCAGTAAGATGGCAAAAATTTCTCTAAACAGGTCATTCATTAGTGCAATGCTGCCGAGTTCTGCATTTCGAAGCTCGGTCACGACAACGCCTGACATTGAGTAAAATCCATAGCCTTGTGACAGCATGATCAAATCTTTCAGGCCAATCTGTGTGTTCCAGAATGAATACAGCATAACTGCGAATAATGAACCGAAGATACAACCGATTGGAACCAGAAGAATTTTGATATTTAACCAAGAACGATCCAGTGGCGAATAAGCCAGATCTAAACCAATGAAAAACATAAATATCAGTAACAAATGCCAGGTGCTAATGTGCAAGGATAAATCAAACAGACTCAAGCCAGCATGTAAAAAGTATCCGCCTGCGAGTGCCAAAAAAGCATAACTCATATTCAGTAAGGATTTAATTACCAGATCAAGGGATACTCTGCCTGAACTGGGAAGAAAACCAGCCCACTTGAACAGCAAATAGCAAATAGCAAAAGCACCGAGTGATGTCAGAAAGGCAATGCTGATGGATGTACTCAGAATCTGTAGGGGATGCTGTAATTCATCCACAAGCTGTGAGAATTCAAAGGCAATCGCAATCAGTAACACATAGCTAAAATAAGGTAAGAGCTTGAAACAGATTTTAATCATCGATACTGGAATCCGTTTCGCCAAAGCAAAACCGAGTGCCAAACAGAGAAGAAGCTGAAAGATGAGCCAAAGCGATTGCATAAGTTTAATAGATTGAAAAAATTATCTTTAAATTATGCCATCGCTTGATGCTAGATGGTGAAAAGCTTTTAGCTAACTTTATTGAATAATCGATAATCTGCGGTATTGGGTTTCTTGGTTTTCAGCCAGTATTTCCAGGTATAAGTCGGCCATAGGGCAAAATTCTTGCCACCTTCCTGCTGATACCAGCTGACACAGCCAGATTGCCATACGGTCTGTTCAAACATATGTTGCACCTGCTGATTAAATGTATCTTGCGCCTGCTCTTTGACCATAATGGCATCGCTATATGATTGATCGACCCGCTGCATGAGCTGCAAGATATAGTCAACTTGTGCCTCAATCATAAAAATCACAGAGTTGTGTGCCAATAGGGTATTTGGGCCCAGTAATTGAAACAGGTTTGGGAAACCTTTCATGCAAATTCCATAATAACTTTCAGCCCCCTGTTTCCAGACCTCATTGAGCTGTAGATTATCCAGCCCAGTACATTGAAAATTCTTCATATAGATGCGTGGATCGGTAATGAACCCGGTGCCATAAATCAGACAGTCAATTGGCCGCTCCTGACCATCTTGGGTAATGATGCTATTTTCAGTGAGTTCCTGAATCTTTTCAGTCACCAGTTCTACATTCCTGCGGTTAAAAGTCGGGAAATAGCTATTGGAAACCAGAATACGTTTACAACCCATGATGTAATCCGGAGTGAGTTTTTGAGCTAACTCAGGATCTTTAATCTGGTATTTGATGAACAGTTCTGCCAGTTTCTGGGTGTATTTCATGATTCCGGGTTTAACGATGGGGATGACCCGCGATTCATTTGACCAATATAAGCGGGCACGGTGCAGTTTTCGGAACCAGTCATATTTTTCAAATAGTGTCTTTTCGAGAGGGTGATAGACACGTTCATCGCGAGGAATGATCCAGGCTGCAGTACGTTGCATGACATAGAGTTGTTTGCATTGTGGGGCAATTTCCGGAACATATTGAATGGCGCTGCCACCTGTGCCAATCGATGCGACATTTTTGCCATTTAAATCATAAGCATGATCCCATTGTGCAGAATGAAAGACTTTCCCTTGAAACTTCTCAATACCGGGGATAGGTGGAATCTGGGGAATATGTAAAGGCCCTGAAGCAAATATGACAAATTGGGCTTCCAGGATACTTTGATCTTGTAACTGCAATTGCCACAGACAGCGCTCTGCCTGGTAATGCGCTGAAAGGACTTCAGTATTTAAGCGGCAGAAAGCACGCAGCTTATAATCGTTTACCAGATCCTGAATATAGGAAAATATCTCGGGTGCTTCGGCATAGCGTTTTGACCAGTTGCTTTTCGGCGCAAATGACAGGGAATATAAATGTGACTGCACATCACAGGCTGCGCCAGGGTACTGGTTGTCTCGCCAGGTTCCACCAAATTCATTGCCTTTTTCCAGCAGAATAAAATCATGGATGCCTTGCTGCTGTAAACGTATTGCCATGGCAATACCGCCAAAACCGGCGCCAATAATGGCGACTTTGGTAAAGGGTGGCGAGCGGGTGGCACTTGTATTTTCCAGCATCATTGCATTCCTTGCTTATTTTAATAAGAGATTATTATCATCATTCACTGATAAAAGATTAGACCTAAAATTGATCTAAACGGCAATAGCAGTACACTTATTTTTATAGTACAACTAAGACTATCACATTGTATTTGTATGGTTATGAAACGTTCTGTTCTCAGTCTAATGTATTTGATTCAAGGGATGCGAAAGGCGGGCATAGACGTCGATCAGAAGCTGCAAAACATTGGACTGCGTGTCGATGCCTTTGATCCTGGCTCGATTATTCATCCGAGTCTGGAACATGATGTACTTAAGGTCGTAGGGCAGGAAATCGAAGCTGAACAGGGATTATTGATTGGCCAGCATTATGCATTGGCAGGTTATGGTCCGTTGTTGATGTTACTGGTTACCAGTCCGACGGTACGTGATGCGCTGCATCAGGTGATCCGCTTTCAACAGTTGACGCATTTGACAGGACAATTGGGTTTGCAACAAAGCGAGCATCATAGCGCGTTGTGTTATCGACCGAAAAATCTGGAAGATGGTCTGGGTGTGTTGCTGGCACAGGCGGAGATTTCGGGAACTTTCAAGTTTATCCGTGATATCTACAAAATGATGGGCCTGTCCAAACCTGATTTACGGATCGAGTTACCATTTGCCCATCCGCAAGAGCCGAATACCTTAAAGGTCTATCATGATTATTATGGGACACAGGTTCAGTTCGATGCACCAAGTGCGGCATTCTGGTTTGATGAAGCAGTTCTGGATATTAAAATTCCGTCTGCGGATACGGTGACCTTTGCGCTGTATGAAGCCAAGTGTTTTGCTGAATTGCAACGTTTGCAACAGGATGAGCAGACACCGACAGTGGTGCAGCGCGTTCAGGATTATCTGGAAATACAAAGTGGTTTGATGCCGAGCATGGCCGAAACTGCGCAGGCGCTAAATATTCCGGAGCGAACCTTGCGGCATCAGTTACAGCAGTGTGATACCAGTTATAAACAGATTCGCGAAGACATTATTAAAGATAAGGCTTTGCGATTGATTGAATATAAACAGTATTCAATTGAAATGATTGCAGAGTTGTTGGGCTATTCCGAGCCGGCTGCTTTTAACCATGCCTTTAAACGCTGGTTTGGGCAAAGCCCTCGGCAATATGTGAAATAGCCTAAGCTTGTTTATGCCAAAGTGTTATAGTGTGTTGATTAAACTCCGCTATAATTAAATTGATCCCAAATAGTACGAAACTCTATGTCCGATTTTAATTCACAGCACAGCACCGCCTTTAGTCCGATTTCTCCTGCAGAACGTTATGCACAAGCAATATCTTCGGGACAGTTTATGCCTGATGATGCACAGGCAATGGCAGTACATGAACTGAATCGTGTCTGGCTGGAATTGATTCAGCGTTTTAAGGCCTCGAAAAAAGCCTTTCGCCGTTTTCGCCGTCAGACTTCTCCCAATGGCGTGTATATGTGGGGTGGTGTGGGTCGTGGCAAAACCTGGTTAATGGATCAGTTTTATGATTCGATTCCATTTCGCCGTAAAACCCGGATGCATTTTCACCACTTTATGCAGCATGTGCATCGTGAATTAAATAAGCTCTCTGGGCAGCGTAATCCGCTGGATCTGGTCGCGGATCAGATTTATAAAGACGCGGTGATTATCTGTTTCGATGAGTTCTTTGTATCCAATGTCACCGATGCCATGATTCTGAGTGATCTGTTCCAGAAACTATTTGAACGCGGGATTACTTTGGTTGCAACTTCGAACATTGCCCCAGATGGTTTGTATAAAAACGGGATTCATCGTGACCGTTTCCTGCCGACGATTGAACTGGTCAAGAAAAACTGTGTGGTGTTAAACGTCGATGCCGGCGTCGATTACCGTTTACGCGTATTAAAACAGGCGCAGTTATTCAAATTCCCATTAACCCATGATCATAAAAACTGGATTGCGCAACGTTTCAGCGCTTTGACTCAGACGCAAACCTGCTCTGAAGAGCCGATTATCATCAATAACCGTATTGTGGAAACTGTGTCACATACCGAAGATGTATTGTGGTGCGAGTTTTCTGAGCTGTGTCTAAAACCACGTAGCCCGGCTGACTTTATTGAAATTGCCAATATTTATAATACGGTTTTAGTCAGTAATGTGCCGCACCTGACCGATTTCCTCAATGATGGGACGCGCCGTTTTATTTATCTGGTCGATGAGTTCTATGACCGTGGTGTCAAACTGTTATTGACCTCGGAAGACAATATTATTGATATTTACCAAGGTGAAAAACTGGTCTTTGAAATTGAACGGACGCGTTCACGTTTACTGGAAATGCAGTCGGATGAATATCTGAATTCTGAACATCGTCAGATTCAGAAAACTATCTCGAGTGAGTAGGAAGCAGAATAAAAGCGCTGGTCATTGACTGGCGCTTTTTTATAAAAATAAGCAGGTAATTGATCGACAACTAGGGCCAAACATGGCTTAATCTTGATCTAAATATGATCGTGTATAACTAGAATGCATAATTTTTACTCGAAAATCTGAACTTAAGTCTAATTTCTACATTTCGAAAACTTTATACACTGTCATTAGGGTATTTAGCAGAATGATATCTCAATGCGGCTGAGCGACGTCTGATATGTTTATGAGGGTACTCATATTATGAAAAATGCTCAGTATTTAGCAATTTGATAATACTATTCAGCTAGATTTTAATCGGTATACTAGAATCTCTTGTATAAAAAGTAGCAATATCAGGAAAGACAATGACTGCACGTATTCAAAAAGGCAAGTTAGCGATTGCTAAAGAACTTTACGATTTTATCGAAAATGAAGCACTACCAGGTTCTGGTTTGGATAGTGAAACTTACTGGAAAAACTTTGAACAAGTCGTTGTTGATCTTAGCCCTAAAAATAAAGCACTTTTGGCTAAGCGTGATGACATTCAAGCGAAAATCGATGAATGGCACCGCAATAACACATTTGAATTACAAGCTTACAAAGCTTTCTTGACTGAAATTGGCTACTTGTTACCAGAAGTAGAAGATTTTCAAATCAGCACTGAAAATGTAGACGAAGAAATTGCCGTATTGGCCGGCCCACAGCTGGTGGTACCGGTACGTAATGCACGTTACTGCCTCAACGCAGCCAACGCACGTTGGGGTTCTCTCTACGATGCACTTTATGGTTTCGACGTGATCTCTGAAGAAGATGGCGCGGAAAAAGGTAAAGGCTATAACCCGAAACGTGGTGAGAAAGTTGTCGCATTTGCGAAAAACTTCCTTGACGAAACTTTCCCATTGGCACAAGGTTCGCACGCAGACGCAACTCAATATGCAGTTGATGGCAACGCACTGGTTGTAACATTAAAAGATGGTTCTACAACGACTGTTGCGGATAGCGCTAAATTTGTTGGCTTCAATGGCGAAGCGTCAGCACCGACTGAAATCGTATTTAAAAATAACGGTCTGCACGTTATTGTGCAAATTGATGCAACGAGCCCGATTGGCCAGACTGATGCCGCTGGCGTAAAAGACGTAGTTCTTGAAGCTGCGGTTACCACCATTCAGGATTTGGAAGACTCGATTGCAGCGGTTGATGCTGAAGAAAAAGTGGAAGGCTATCGTAACTGGTTAGGTCTGATGAAAGGCACTTTAGAAGAGTCCATTCAGAAAAATGGTAAAACAGTTACCCGTACACTGAATGCAGACCGTACTTTCAAAAATGTGGAAGGTGGTGAAACCAAGGTTCATGGTCGTTCATTGATGTTGCTGCGTAATGTCGGTCATTTGATGACAAACCCTGCCATTTTGGTCGATGGTGCAGAGATTTTTGAGGGCATCATGGATGCCTTGATTACACCATTGTTGTCTTTTGCCGACATCAAAGGTGAAAATACCATCAAGAACTCGCGTCAAGGTTCAATGTATATCGTTAAACCAAAAATGCATGGTCCTGAAGAAGTGGCATTTGCCGTTGAATTGTTTGAACGTGCGGAACAGGTACTGGGTTTGCCTGCAAAAACTTTAAAAATCGGGATTATGGATGAAGAGCGCCGTACTTCTGTAAACCTGAAGAACTGTATTGCACAAGCCAAAGACCGTACTATTTTCATCAATACAGGCTTCATGGACCGTACCGGTGACGAAATCCATACCTTTATGGAAGCAGGCCCATTCGTACGTAAAGGCGAAGTCAAAGGTCAGATCTGGTTCCCGGCTTATGAAAACCGTAACGTGATGATCGGTCTGCAAGCAGGTTTACGTGGCAAAGCGCAAATCGGTAAAGGCATGTGGCCAAAACCAGACATGTTGCTCGACATGTATAAAACCAAAACTGAACATCCGGAAGCAGGTGCGAGCTGTGCATGGGTGCCATCACCAACAGGTGCGGTAATTCACGCGATTCACTATCATCAGATTAATGTTGCGGATCGTCAGCAAGAGTTATTGGCAACTGAAGCCTTGTCACTAGATGACTTGTTAACGCCACCATTAGCAACAGACACTAACTGGTCTGAAGAAGAGAAAACCAAAGAACTTGAAAATAACTGTCAGGGGATCTTGGGTTATGTGGTTCGCTGGGTAGACTTAGGTGTAGGTTGTTCTAAAGTACTCGATATCAACGATGTCGGGTTAATGGAAGACCGTGCGACTCTACGTATTTCTTCACAGCACGTGGCGAACTGGTTGCGTCATGGTGTGGTAAGCCGTGAGCAAGTAGAAGAAGTGATGCAGCGTATGGCGAAAATTGTAGATCAGCAAAATGCCAATGATCCGTTGTATACGCCAATGTCTGCAGACTTTGCCAACAATATTGCATTCCAGGCAGCGTCTGACCTGATCTTTAAAGGTGGTGAACAGCCATCAGGTTATACCGAGCCACTTTTACATGCAGCACGTTTAAAGTTAAAAGGTTATACAGGTGACTAATCCCGTCTAACTTAAAAAAGCCTCTTCGGAGGCTTTTTTATTGTCTAATGGTAAGCGGCTGTCTTTCTGACTAGAAATTTTTCAGTTGAACTCTTAAAGTGGAGCAAAGCTTGCGAGGAACAATAAAATGATGACGGTATATCAGGACTTAGACCAGCAGTTTATTCATGGTCAGTGGCAACATGGAACTTCAACCAAAATCATAAAAAATATCAATCCTTTTACCCAAACCGAAATTATGAGTCTTGCAGCTGCCAGCTCTGTCGATGTAGACAGTGCGTATACGGCAGCAGAACAGGCTTTTCAACAGGGTGTTTTGAATTCCATTGAAGTCCGTAAAACAGTATTGCAAAATTTAATTAATATTATTCAGCAGCGCCGTGCAGAAATCATTGACTGGCTGATTATTGAATCAGGCAGTACGCGCATTAAAGCCGGCCTTGAGGTAGATGCTGCCTTGGGGATTATTCACGAAAGTCTGGCATTTCCAGATCAGCTGAAAACTGAACAGCTCGAAAGCAAAGATCCAGTACGGAAAAGTTTGGTCTTGCGTAAACCTTTAGGCGTGATTGCAGTCATCAGCCCATGGAACTTTCCATTTCATCTGTCCTTGCGTTCAGTGGCGACAGCGATTGCCTGTGGCAATACGGTTGTCTTGAAACCAGCCAGTGATACGCCGGTGACTGGCGGTACATTAATCGGGAAATTATTTGAAGAAGCCGGTTTGCCTCCGGGTGCATTGAATATTATTGCCGGTGCTGGCAGTGAAATCGGGGATTATTTTGTCGAGCATTCAGTGCCGAAAATGATTTCATTTACCGGCTCGACTGAAGTGGGGAAAAGTGTCGGCAGTAAAGCTCTGGCCAGTTCCAGAATCAAACGTTTGGCACTGGAACTGGGCGGCAATGCACCCTTGGTGATTCTGGATGATGCCGACCTTGATCTGGCGGTTGAACTGACCTTGATGGGGCGTTTTATGCATCAGGGACAAATTTGCATGAGCACCAATCGGGTTGTTATCGATGCATCTATTCATGATGCTTATGTGGATAAGCTTCTGGATCGGGTCAAAATGATTCCAGTGGGCGATCCGAATCTGGAAGATACCATCATCGGGCCGATCATTAATCGGAGTCAGGTCAAAAAGCATCAACAGATCATTCAGACAGGCAGCGAGCAGGGCGCACAGCTGGTATATGAGGGCGGAATTGAAGGAAATCTGGTCTATCCGCATATTTTCATTAACGTCGCAGCCGATTCTGATTTAGCACAACAAGAAAGCTTCGGTCCGATTTTACCGATCTTAAAAGCACGTGATGAGGCCCATGCTTTAAATCTGGCCAATGCAACAGAGTTCGGTTTGTCCAGTGCAGTCTGTACATCAAATATCGAACGCGGCAGCGCTTTTGCGGCACAACTGGATATTGGCATGACCCATATTAACGGGATCAGTGTTGCAGATCAGTCTAATGCACCCTTTGGCGGCGAGAAAAACTCAGGACTCGGACGTTTTAATGGTCGCTGGATTTTTGAGGAGTTTACCCGGACACACTGGTTGACCATACCGAATTCATGATACTCAAATCTATATCAATATTACAGGTTTGGCTCAGACATCAGGTTATAATCGAGTGGTCGAATGATTTACATTAATCCGCCATGTGTGCCAACTTTAAACCTTTAAGCTTAGAACAATTGCATAATCTGGGGTTGCCCGAAATTCCCTTTGAATATCCGGAAGAGGTCTATCCCAATTATGCTACACCGCTGTTATTTCATTCAGCTCAAGGACTGGAATGGCGGTCGGTAAATTTTGGCCTGATTCCAAAATGGGCAGAAGATAAAAGTATAGCTACCAAGACCTATAACGCCAGAAATGAAACTTTATTGCAAAAGCCAACCTTTGCTGAAGCCACTGCCAAATGTCATTTTGGGGTCATTCCTGTTGCCGAGTTTTATGAGTCCAAATATTTTGACAATAAACCACAGCGTTGGGGTATAAGACGTCAAGATGGTCAGGCGACTTTTATTGCGGCAGTATATGAGATTACACGAGTACAAGGGGAAATTGTACGATCTGCCAGCATGATTACGATGGATGCCATTGACCATCCGATGATGAAAGAATTTCATGAGCCTGGAAATATCAAACGTTCGGTGATCGTAATTCCGCATGAGCGACTACAAGAATGGCTGACACTGAGTCATCCGGATATTCGGAGTTTTGTACACGGCTTTCCGGAAGAAGAGTTTGAATGTTCACATGTCCCCAAAGAAAAAATCAAAAAAGCCAGCCCACAACTGAACTTTTTTGATTCTTAGAAAGCTCCGGTGAATTATTTATTATTGAAAGTATGCCAATTCGCCAGCGTCTATTTAAAAATAAAAAGTAGGACTTTTAACGAGCCAGGTTTTTAAAAATATGACGTAAACTTTCCATGGTTTTTTCAATTTGCAAAGGCGTCAAGCCTTCAAATGACTGCTCTAGTACTATATTGGTCAGATCATTGATCTTATGTGTCATTTGCATGCCTTTTTCGGTCAAAAATACCCGGGTAATTCGTGCATCATCTTCACATGAATAAGTCTCAACCAGACCCTCATCTTTTAAGCGATAAACAATTTTAGTGGTGGTCGACATTTTAGATACGACCATCTCTGATAAGTCGGATACACTCGCATGCGGTTTGGATTTTAAGGCAAGAAGGATACGGCGGCGCGAATTGTCGACACCATATTTTTTAAGTGCGTGATCGACATTAAGTACATATTGAGCATGAACCTGAGTAACCCAATAATAGGGAAAGTTTTCTAAATTAAATTCTTCCGTACACGGTAAAAATTTTGCATATTTCTTAGTCATGAAATGTTCCTTGTATTTATTTTTCTAGGGCCCGTCCATTTTATGAAAAAGTTTATGCATGTTTCAACCTTTATTTTAAAAATGTTAAAGAGATTGCACTTTTTAGTTTTTCTTAATAGCCCCAGAAGTCGAGCAGTTCTGCATATGCGCTGATTCAGGACAGAGAATGGCCATTTTAAATCGGATGAAAGGCAATAATATTTTGTGTAAAATTAATACTTAATTGTATATTTCTGAGGCGGAATCATTTTCCGCAATCGTTTGTCATTCGACAGCATGATTCGCTTATCGGCCAAAATGCAATCACTCTGATTTTAATCAACCAGACAATTTTGCTGATGGATCTATGCAGTTATGCGGAGGAATTTCCCCATCAAAAAATTCAAGCCCTATTTTAACTGATTGCTTTTTTAATCGGTATATATTTGATGGCTGAATTTTTAGTTCACTTTAAAAGTGGTTGAGCTAATGAATGGTAATTATGCATATTTTTAATTAAAGTAAAATAATTTGTGAAGAAAAAATTAAGTTTAATGCGTTTTATACACACTGATTAATGAAAAAAGTCTAAGGAAAATCATAATCATGTAATTTTTTTATAAATTAATACATTACAAAATACTCAGTTTATGCATAATGGAATGGTCTTAAGTTACATAGGTTAAATTTAATGGATCCCTCGCCGTGCGTTGATCTTCCATCTCTATTTCTAGCTTACTCGAACGGGGTAGTTCTCTAATGGAATTTTTATTAGATCCCGGAATTTGGGTAGGTTTAATTACTCTTATTATTCTTGAAATCGTTTTAGGTATTGATAACCTAGTCTTTATTGCCATTCTGGCTGAAAAACTTCCTCCTGAACAACGTGATAAAGCTCGTGTCATCGGTCTTTCACTCGCATTATTGATGCGTCTGGGCCTGTTGTTTGCCATTGCTTGGCTGGTCACTTTGACTCAGCCGCTGATCACCCTGTTTGACTGGACCTTCTCTGGTCGGGACTTGATCTTGTTATTTGGTGGCTTGTTCTTGGTGTATAAAGCCGTCACAGAGTTACATGAAAAGATAGAAGGTAAGCCTGAAGTCAAATTGACCACTAAGGTGGTTTATGCAAGTTTCACTGCTGTTGTTGCCCAAATTGTGGTTTTAGATGCTGTATTTTCTTTAGATTCAGTGATTACTGCAATTGGTATGGTCGACAATATTTACGTCATGATGGCTGCAATGATTGTTGCGATGGGTGTAATGCTACTGGCATCGAAACCATTGACCAGTTTTGTAAACCGTCATCCAACCGTGGTGATTCTGTGTCTAAGCTTCCTGCTTTTGATTGGTATCAGTCTGATTGCAGAAGGTTTTGGTTTCCACATTCCAAAAGGCTATATCTATTCGGGTATTGGTGTCGCGATCTTGATCGAAGCGTTCAACCAGTTCGGCCAGCGTAATGCAGCAAAGCATGAATCTAAGATTCCTTTGCGTCATCGTACGGCTGATTCCATTTTGAAGTTAATGGGCGGCAAGCTGGAAACCACTGATACTGACAAAAATGAAGCTCAAGAAGCCTTTGCAGATGAAGAACGTTACATGATTGGCGGGGTATTGACCCTTGCAGAGCGTTCAGTCGCTTCGATCATGACACCGCGCAGTCAGATTTCATGGGTCGATCTAGAGGATAGCCCGGAACAGATCCGTGAAAGAATTCTATCTGTTCCCCACAGCCTGTTTCCGGTATGTCGTGGCAGCCTGGATAAGGTGATTAGCATCGTACGTGCCAAGGAATTACTGGATGTGCTGGAAGAACCGGAAGAGTTAAAAGCCCTGATCAAACGCCATCGTCCAATTTATATCTTTGAAAAGATGAAAGTTATTGATGCGATCAATACTTTGCGTACCTCTAAAGGCTCTTTGGTCTTGGTGAGCGACGAGTTTGGTAATGTACAGGGTCTGATCTCACCACTAGATGTATTTGAAGCCATTGCCGGTGAGTTCCCGGATGCAGACGAACAACTTGATTTGGTCAGAATTGACGATTCCCACTGGATCGCTTCAGGTATGCTGGATCTGTATCAGCTTGAGCTTGAACTCGGCATGATTGATCTGATTGATGAAGATGCTGGTTATATCAGTGTTGCGGGTCTGATTCTGGATAAAACCAACAGTGTGGTCGAAGTCGGTACTGAATTGGATTATCAAGGTGTACAGTTCAAAGTCACTGAAATTGAAAGCAATCGTATCAAATCAGTCAGTATTCATTACGCGGCTTAAACACTTGCTTTGTTCAAATCTTGAAGGTCAGTTGCTCTAGTGGCAGCTGACTTTTTTTAATGCATCTTTTCTCAATTGTCCTTATTAAAACAAAGTGAGGTCATTGTTCAGACAGATTTTTTATCATTCGATGCAGACTATCACTCAAGTTGGATATTGAGCTGAATGGCAAGCTTAAAAGTAACATTCAAATCCTGCTGAATAATTAAATTATAATTCACATGATTTCAGCTGGGATCATGTGAAAACAGATCAAACAAAAGTTTGATTCCTTTGGCGGAAATCGGTAGTTAAGTTACATTAAGTTATATGAAGCCTACTCAGTTAACCACCGATCATGCTCAAAATAGTTTCAGCGTAGGATTCAGAAGCAACCTATCTCTTCAGAAATTAGTAGAAGATGTGAGCGATGTACAGCTAAAAGTGGGGTGTCAGGTCTATGCAAACCTGCAAACACCCCTTAAAGCTGCTAGCAAACTAAACTGCTCCCGGCAAAATTTGAAAGTTGGCGTATTGTCGAATGCTTTCAGTATTAAGTTGATGGACTTCATCCAGAAAAGCCACATTAAAACGGCCAAGCTGTGGCGCACGTTCAAAAGCCCGTTGACCTGCAATTGCAAAATGCACATGTGCAGCGAGTGCTGCGATTGCGGGAGAACTTACAGCACTATAGGCTGCAATCAGTGCACCAAGTGCACAACCGGTGGCCGTGACTCGCGGTTGTAAATATGATCCGCCTGATACCTGTATTACCGGATAATCTCTGGAAATGATGTAATCAGATTCACCGGAAATCGCGACACAGTCACAATGCGCCAATAAGCTTTGTGCCTGTAAATAAACATCGGCACTATTGATGGTACTGTCCACACCTTTGGATTCGATCCGCTTGCCGGCCAAAGCACCAATTTCAGAGGCATTGCCCCGTAAAATTGTCGGATGGGAATTGAGTAACTGATCTACCGTATTCGAGCGCCAATGCAGTACCGTTCCATAACCAACCGGATCCAGTACCCACGGTTTTTTCAGACGATGTGCCGTTTCCGCAGCAATGTGCATGGCCTGTACTTGTTCGGTGGTCGGTGTACCCAGATTGAGATTGATCGCAGCTGCAATTTTGGCAAAGCTTTCGGCCTCAAAAGGATTATCGATCATGGCGGGGGAAGCATTGGCAGCCAGCACCACATTGGCCACATAATTACTGGCCACGGCATTGGTCATGATATGTACCAATGGCTGATGTTGCTGTAACTTTAACCATGCCTCGCAGATTTGATCCAGAAGCGTGTGCTGTAGTGCTTGCGTAGAAGTATTCATAATGATCATCTGTCAAAAAGGAATCTAAGTCGTATCTTCGCTCAGCGGGTAAAATAATGGTCCTGATGCTTACAGCTACGGCAGAACAGGCTGACATAGTCACTGGCATCATAATCCACCGAAAGCTCCTGTGAACCGCAGTGCATACAACGTTTCTGCGAATAAAATTTCAGGCGCGGTTCAATTTTATGCCATGAGCGCCAGACCGGCTGAAAGAAAATATTCTCATCATAACCCAGGAAGCGATAAAACAGGATTTCACTCATCTTGCTGAAGGCCAGTTGTGGCGGGCGTGGCAGGGTAGAGGTTTCCCATTTTTCCGTGACAGAACGTTCCCGATACTGTTGTAAGGTTTTTTTCAGCAGATTGGTATTAATAAAATTTTCATTGCGTGGCTTAAGCGCTTTTTGCTTATATAGATATTCCAGTGCGGTCTGTACCAGATAATAAATCTGTCCCACTGCCAAGACATCTAAAAGGCGATAGCAAAAGGTCTGAAAGCTCTGATTTCCGGCAATCTGCACATTCCAGCTACGACAGTAAAATTGCGCAAACTGAATGATCTCCTCATATAGCAGACAATACAGGGCATCTTTGACTTCATCTGCACTTTTAAAGGGCACACCTTGACTCAGGTTCTGATAAAACCAGTTGCGTAGTTGCTGGGTAATGCTGAACAGGCTCGGTTCAGAATAGCCATCCAGACGTACATTAATATAATAGTGCTGATTTTCCTGTTGCACATCTTTGGGAATTAAAATCTGTTCTCTGAGCATATTTTTGATCAGACCATGTTGAAACAGATAGTTCGGACTGATGGAAAAATAGCGAATTTGATGCCAGTCGATATATTCGCGGTGCTGGCTATATTCCTGTACTTGTTCATCTAAAATCGAAAGTAGAAACAGTTTATTGATAAAACTGAGCTGATTGAGCTCAGGAACCGGCCGGTCCTGTTTTTTATGATAGAGACGATTTTCCTGTAAACGGACTTCCTTGAGCATGCGTTTACGTTGGGCCAGACACTGTGCGCAATAACAATTATTTTTTTGATCCGGATGAAGCTGATGCTGGCAATGGCTGCATTCATGGTAACTCATCTCCTGATCATACTGTTCCGCCTCAATCCAATACATCGATGCCTTACATAGCGGGCAGTGGGTGCTTTCATCAAGCTGTTTTTGCAGAACACTGAATACCATGGGCGCGAGCAACTTTAGAATGGACGGGCATTTGATTATACACCGCTGATGCGAGGCAAATGTAGTTGACTGATGCTATTTTACGTCAGCAAAAAATATACGCGCACATGAAAAGAGCTACCGAAGTAGCTCTGATCTTAAAAACATGAAATGACGGGTTTTAGACTGGGCATGGTAAGGTTTCGTCTTGTTGTCCGCGATGTTTGGCGTGAATTAAGGCTTGAACTTTTTTAGATGGAACTTTCTTGGTACCGAGGGCATCGTAGCTGTTGAGAATGGCAGTCACTTCATGTGCCTGAAGAGGAATACCTTCACAGCTCATCAAGAGTGCAATGACTTTATGGTCAATATTGGCCTGATCCAGTGTTTGCAGGGTTTTGATATTTTCCATTCGTACAATATGTTTTTTTAAGTACATGGCTCACCTCATGGTTATCATTATTCTTTAATTTTAAGGGCGGGGAAATACAGCTTAACTCTAGCAAGAAGTGTGCTTATTTTTTAATCTGTATTTGTGAAGTGTAATTTGGATATCAATATATATCTTTAAATCAAATATTTATAATAATGTAAGAAATTATGATTCTGGCTGTTTATTTGGCATAGATATTTCTTAAGCTTAATCGAATGCTGCACAATTAGGCAAAATGCATTGAAAGTGGTGCGTACAATGCCCATATTAGAGCGAACAATACAAATGCACAGACAGCGTTTAAAACTTGGCGTATGATTTTGACATGAACAATGTCGAATAAGATAAAGATTAGGACAGGACATGAATATTGCGGCAAACCCGGTGATCGAAGCGGATCAAACCATTTATTTAAAAGACTACCAAAAACCCTCCTTTATCGTCGATTCTATCGAGCTGAATATTCAGGTCTATGCGGATCATACGCTGGTCAGCAGCAAACTGCAGATGCAGCGTCAAACTGCCGGTGATCTGGTCTTGCTCGGACGAGATCTGGAACTGCAATCGATTCAGTTAAATGGTCAAATACTCAATGCCAGTGACTACAGTCTGGATGCTGAGCAACTGCTGATTGCCAATGCACCTGATCAGGTATTGCTTGAAATCGTGGTGAAAATTCATCCGGAAAGCAATACTATGCTGGAAGGTCTGTATCAGGCCAGTTCAGATCTGTTTGTAACCCAAAATGAGCCAGAAGGTTTCCGTAAAATTACCTTCTATCCAGACCGTCCGGATGTGTTGTCGGTCTTTACCACACGTGTCGAAGCAGACAAGAAATATCCTGTTTTACTCGCCAATGGTAACCTGCTGGAAACCGGGGAAGTCGATGCCAACCGTCATTACGCCATCTGGCAGGACCCGACCAAAAAGCCAAGTTATCTCTTTGCCTGCGTAATTGGTGATCTGGCGGTGATGAAAGATTCCTATGTTACGTCAGAAGGCCGCAATGTGGCACTGGAAATCTATGCAGAAGAAAAAGATATTCCAAAATGCAAGATTGCCATGGAAGCGCTAAAACATTCCATGCGTTGGGATGAAGAGCATTATGGCCTGCCATATGACCTCGACAATTACATGATCGTGGCGACCAGTGCATTTAATATGGGTGCCATGGAAAACAAAGGGCTGAATATCTTCAATACCTCATGTGTGCTCGCCGATGAAGAATTTACCACTGATGCTGCGATCATGCGGGTACAGTCGGTGATTGCCCATGAATATTTTCATAACTGGAATGGTAACCGGATTACCTGTCGTGACTGGTTCCAGCTCTGTTTGAAAGAAGGTTTAACCGTGTTCCGTGACCAGTCTTTCTCGGAAGATTTACAGTCGGCTGCGGTACAACGTATTGATGATGTAGCAGTTCTGAAAGCACATCAGTTCCCGGAAGATTCAGGGCCGCTATCACATCCGCCGCGTCCAGATCATTTTGTAGAAATTAACAACTTCTATACTGCCACTGTTTATGAAAAAGGGGCTGAAATTAACCGCATGATGGCGACCTTGCTCGGTAAGGAAAAATTCCGTCAAGGAACCGATGAATATTTCCGCCGTCATGATGGTCAAGCAGTAACAGTTGAGGATTGGGTGGCTGCACTGACAGCAGGTTCAGGTGTGGAGCTTTCAAACTTCCTGACCTGGTACAATCAGCCGGGTACACCTAAACTTCAAGCAAAAGCTGAATATGATGTAGAGACACAAATCTATCGCCTCAG
>SMFC01000137.1_pt1 | contig 17131 bp, 20 predicted proteins | sample 2456331 | NCBI WGS metagenome assembly SMFC01 (sample SAMN10132608, study PRJNA489261) | soil metagenome | isolation source: day120 control-loamy sand soil ammended | place: USA
CGCTCAAACCAGAATAAAAAAGACCTCCTGATAGAGGTCTTTGTACAGTAAATTAAGCCGTTTTATGGCCAGTATGCACGGTGTGAATCAGATCAGACAGGTTATAACCTAAGGATTCTGCATAGCTTAAATATTCACGTTGAGTGGCTTCATCTAAAGTCGTCCCGCGATGTAGCAACCATAAATATTCTTTACCAGGTTCGCCCACAAGAGCCGTCTGATAATCCGGATCGATTTTTAATACCCAGTAATCGCCCTTGGTAAACGGGATCCAACGCAGGCCTTCAGGTAAAAAGCTGACTTCAAGCTTGGCATGTTCTGCATCAACGATGCTGGCTTCAGCAATGGCTTCATCGAGCTTGCCATCGCCATCCAGACAGCGGTTCTGCACCCGAACTTTACCATTTTCATTCAAGCTATATACCGCAGAAATATCAGTGCTGTCTTCGGGCTGGTGTTTCATTGGCAAACGTGCAATTTCATACCAGGTACCTAAATATTGTTCTAAATTAAAATTTGAAACAGTGGCTAAATCCTGAGTCATTTTTTCTTCTCCGTTAATCTCAATTCAATATTAAAACTACCGAATTAGTTTAATACGAGATTTGCGGCTAAAAATGATGTAGTCCTGTAGTGAAATGTTATCTTGGAATAGCGCTTTGCAATGCATTAAATATGCCTACCAGATTGCCGAAAAAATAGATGAAGAGGATGCTTATTCAGGCATGCTCAGGCTTTATTCGTTGTTTGAGTCTTATTTGCTTTACAATTTTTTATAAAGATGATTATTTTTGTAATTACAGTAGAAAGAAAGGCTTAATTTAAATGCTGTAAAAATAGACAAATTTGTTTACATTTTTTATGTGAAAAATAACATTTATCCGGCTAGTATCCTCCGCTTGTTAACAATATGAAAGCCTAAGTTGCAGGCGAGGAGCGGTTGGTAAGGCATGATCTATGATCATCAGGTGAACATGAGCGAAGTTTATGCTCCTGTGCAAGCGAATATCATGGTGCGTTCCCAATCGGAGCAAAGACCTAAAAAGCCAACGCAAAAAGCCACTGTCCGTAATGCTTCAGGCGCAGGCAATGGTCAGCGTATTAATATCGAGAAATTTACCAGTTATCTGCAAGGCATTACCCGAAATACCAGTACACAGAAATGTGCGCGCAGTATTCGTGTCGGTCTGCAATCTTCGGGTGCGAAAATTGTCAATCATCCCGTGGCAGCAGCAGATTGGGGAAATACCCTGATGCAACTGGGTTATAAGAAAATTAATGCTTCTTTTGACCGGCCGAAAAAAGGTGATATCTATATTATTGACCGTACCTCAAATCATAAATATGGACACATTGCGGCATATTCAGGCAGTGCCTGGGTATCAGATTTCAAGCAGAATAGTCATGCAATCTATCGCACCAAAAACCTGACCTATAGTTACTATCGACTGGAAACATACTTCTAAGAAAATGCTGCGAAGTGATCAGTCCTCAAAGCGCTTCGCACGGTTTTCATAGACCGATACGATAAACAATCCAATCGCGGCAAAGCCAAGACATTGCAGACCCAAGGCAAGTTTCGCCCATGGCTGATGTTGCTCGGGTAAATAACCAAACAGGGTAATCAGTGCAATGATAGGAATGACCCGGCTTAAGGCGCTAAAACCATTGGCATAGGGATTGGACTTGGAGATTTTCAAGCGGAAATGATGCAGTAAATGCACGACAATTCCAATACCCAGACTGACTGCGATCAACGCCGGACCTAACTGGGCCACAGTTGATGCTGCGTAAATGACAATACAGGTCGCAATAATCACCATCAGTTTGATTTGACGGTGACAGCGTTCGGAATACCAAAATTCAAGCATGTGGCGGCTCTGGATCGTGAGAGTTCTGATTGAGCAGCGATAGCGGTGAAAACAGGCAAATCGCCAGTGCCATAAAAGCAATGCCTTGTGCACCCGGAATCAGGATTTCACCCTGCTGCATGTTCATAAAAACTAAAGCAATCAATAAGGCAATTGGAATCCAGGTTAGTAGTCTATACAGTAAACCGGTCGGATTTTTGCTGGCAAAGTGGATTTTGCAGTAACGACAAATCAGAAAAATCACACCCGTACCGACAAACATCAGAATTGCATCTAAGGGCAGCGGTTCCATCCAGTACAACACTGCAGCTGTCACGGCAATCACAATAAAGATCAACAGTTTTTTTAGAACAGACACCTGTGGATTGAACCAGAACTCAAGCATAGTGATGAAGAAATCGAAAAGATAATCGGCACTTTAGCATATTTTGGCTATAAAAAAGCGAGGCCTGTGCCTCGCTCAATTAAGCTGGTTTTAACTGTTTTTCTGTGGCCCCCAGTCATAGATTTTCTTTTGGTAGGCATACCACATCATCCACAAGCCAATCAGGATCATTGGCAGGCTCAGGAATTGGCCCTTGCTCATCCAGCCAATAAACAGCTGACCATTGTCCGGCTCACGGAAGAACTCGACCACGAAGCGTGCCAGACCATAACCGATCAGGAACAGTGCAGAGACCGCCATACGTGGACGCGGCTTGGAACTGAACCACCACAATACAATAAACAGAATCAGGCCTTCACACAGCGCCTGATACAATTGTGATGGATGACGCACCAGCTGCAAAGGATCGGTCGGGAAAATCATGCCCCAGGCAAAGTTGGGATCGGTCACCTGACGGCCATACAATTCACCGCCAATAAAATTACCAATCCGGCCAAACATCAGCCCCGTTGGTACGCAGGGTGCGATAAAATCCAGGGTCTGGAACCAGGTCATCTTGTATTTCCGGCACCACCACAGCATGGCCAGAATGACACCGAGGAAACCACCGTGGAAGCTCATACCACCGGTCCAGATCTGGAATAACCATAAAGGATCTGCGAGGAACTGAGAAAAACCATAGAACAAGACATAACCGACACGGCCACCGATGATGACACCAAGCGCACCGAAGAAAATCAGGTCAGAGACCATATCTGGCGTCCAGCCGCGTTGTTTGGCTCGAAACGTTGCCAATCCCCAGGCAAATAAAAATGCCAGTAAGTACATCAGTCCATACCAGTGGACTTGCAGGGGCCCGAGCGAAATCGCGACGGGATCAATATTGGGATAGGTGAGCATTCCTGTTCCTTGTGATTCTGTTTTGCACAGATTTTAGCTGAAAGCAAAGAAAAATGTTGTACATTCAATGTGTAAAGATCGAGAGCGTAAATTATGTGTATCGTGGCACTGGCTTGGCGGGTTGTGGATGAGACCCCATTATGTCTGATTTCAAATCGGGATGAATTCTATCAGCGGCCTACACAGGCATTGCATGAATGGGAAGATAGTCCGATTATTGCCGGGCAGGATTTGCAGTCGGGCGGCACCTGGATGGGTATCACGGCCTCAGGTCGCTGGGCAGTGATTACCAATTTTCGCAACGGGCAAGATCGGACAGATTATCCGACTTCACGTGGTCATATCATCCAGGATTTTTTAAATTCGGACTTAACGCCGATTCGTTTCGCACAAGATCTGGAACAACGGCAGTGTGACTATGCCGGTTTTAACCTGTTCGTTGGAGACCAGCAGCAGGCGGTGTATATGAGCAATCGCGGCGAAGCACCGCAAGTGCTGGCACAAGGCGTCTATGTTGTCTCCAACGGCCTGATGAGCGAAGACTGGTATAAGACCCGGCATTTGCGTAAACGCTTTACCCAGGAATTTTTACCCATGCTGCAACAACCAGCCATGCCAGAAACTGATCTGTGTCATGCGGTTTGGGATATTCTGGAAGATGAACGCAAGGTGATTCCTGAACTGCTGCCGGAAACAGGGATCTCGGTTGAAATGGAACATCTGCTGTCCTCGACTTTTATTCAAAGCCCGACTTACGGCACCCGTTGCTCGAATTTTCTAAGAATGCAGCGAGGACAATGGCACTGGATCGAGAAGTCACAACAAGGTGTGACTGCAGGGCAATTGGTCGAGAAAATCATGATGCTACAACAATAATCCCAGATAAAAAATGCCGACATCTGCCGGCATTTTAATGAAACTTATTTTTTTATGCTGTCGCTTGTTCCAAGGCTTCACCGGCAATCGCACCGCCATCCTTACGGGTAATGACCACAGTCGCAGAGCGAGGCACTTTGCCTAAACGGCTATAACGCTCGCTTTGATTGGCTGGCCATGCACCGCCTGGATGCTGCACATTGACGAAAATTGCTTTGTAGTCCGGCGTAATCGTCACACCGGTAATTTCACAGCCCGATGGACCTGTGAGAAAGCGGCGAACCCGATCATTATTCAGTTTGGCACCGACAAAGGTTTCCTGTCCTTCAGCCTTGGTGCTGGCTGCCAATGCTTTTCTGCCATCACCGACTGTACCTGGCAGGGCTGCCAGCATCATACAGTTGGTTTCATCGGTGTACTGGCCATCATCCGTCTGGATCCACAAAATACCACGCGGATCGAACCACATCCCGTCCGGGCTAGAGAAGTCATTTAAATCATCCAGACCTGACAGGTTGATGTTAGAGGCAGCACGTGCTTCTGCACCGAACAGGAAGATATCCCAGGCAAATGTCGTGGCTTTGACATTATTCTCATTTTCACTAAAACGGATAATATGACCATTCATATTGCCTGAATTGCTGGCATTTGAACCTTTGAAGTCGATATAGCTACGTGGGTTTGCTGCATCGGTCGGATAGGCGCGTCCGCGGTTACCGTTATTGGTGAGAGTGACATAGACTTCACCATTTTCCGGATTGATGGCAACCCATTCCGGACGATCCATTTTGGTCGCACCAACATGGTCGGCAGCAAGACGGAGATTAATGACGATATCATCTTGGCCTGCAAATGGATAAATTTCGTTGGCAGCAGTTAAACCATTTTCACCATAACTGAGTTCTAACCATTCACCAGTACCATCATCATTGAATTTAGCGACATATAATGTGCCTTTATCCATGTATTTATCACCAGCGGTATAACCCCCATTGACATCTTTCGGATCCCAGACTGCATCAGAAACAAATTTATAGATATATTCGCCTGTTGCATCATCACCCATATAGAACGCTAATGGCTGACCCGGAATAGGGTTACTACAGCGGCAATCTTCGTGTGCAAAACGACCCAGTGCAGTACGTTTAACTGGATTCATGACATTACGATAATCGGCTAAAGCACTGGCGCCTTTCACTGAAATATCCCAACGATCATACAGTCCTTTATCACCGGTTAATTCAGCAACCGGAGTATTCCAGCGGTATTGAGATGAACGGGCCTCACTACCGCCACGACCATAACGTGACAAGGCAATTTCTTCTTTTGCAATCGCGCGGGTGTCATTGGCTTGACGGGCAAAATAACCACTCCAGTTTTCTTCAGCCGTTAAGTAAGTGCCCCAAGGTGTATACCCATTACCACAGTTGGCAAAGGTGCCGCGCGTCAACGTTCCATCGGGTGAGAAAATCGTTTTCACCAAGTCAGAGCCGCGAGCGGGTCCATGAATTTCCATCTCGGTTGCTGCCGTGATACGACGGTTAAACTTAGAATTTAAGTTAATTTTAACCTCTTGTGTATTGGCATCTTTGCTAATCTCAATTACCGAAACCCCATGCGCATTCACTTCACGAAGGACCTGATCTTCCGGACGTACACCGTCGATCGTAATCGGGCCTTCTGGCGTATGGAGTTGAGCTTGTTGCAGGTATTCGTGATTTAAAACCAGTAAACCTTGGGTGGACTCTTTGGCCGCATAGTTTTTGTTGCTTGGATGCATACCGAAAAAGCTCATGCCGTCATGGTTGTCGCCTGCACGGAACTGATAAGAAGCACCTGAAGCTAATGTTACATCTGTCTTTTCTGAATATGCAGGGTTAATTGGATCACCGACCGCATATAGCACTTTCAGTTCATAGCCTTCAGGCACGCTAAAGAAGTTTTGCGTATTTTTGCGAACCGGCTCAAAGGTCAATTTATTCGGGCGCGCTTTCAGGTCACTCCATGCATGTTGATCTGGGTTCGTGGTGTCTGGTGGTGTCTAAGGCCATTGCCCCACTGGTGGTTTTTGCAATAAAACTACGGCGACTGGTGTATTGATCCAGAATTGTTTGAAAGTGGCTATTGTTTGAATTATTACTGTCTTCAACCAGATCCTGGCAAGGTATCATGTCTTCGTTTTTCATTTTAAAGTCTCAAGTAAAAATAAGTGCTTGGTGGTGTAGAAGTTTTCAATACCTTAAGCCTGGGATATGACACTAATCTTAAGGAAATGTTGCATTAAAGTTAAATAAATCAGTATTTTAATAATATTTTGAAAATAAAAAGACAGCCGGAGCTGCCTGAGTTAAAGCATGATTTTTGTTTTGGCTGATTGTTCTTATTGCGCTTTTAAACGCCGTTTTTCGATCAGTTTTCCGGCCAGCAAACCCAGTTCAAACAGCAACCACATCGGCACAGCCAACATGATCATCGACAGTGCATCTGGTGGTGTCACGAACATCGCGACAAAGAAACAGCCGACAATAATAAAGCGCCGTTTCTCCACCAGGGTTTGTGTTGAAACTGCCCCAATCAGGATTAAAACCAAGGTAATAATCGGGATTTCAAAGGTAAAACCAAAGACCAGAAACAGCTTTAAACAGAAGCTAAGATAACTGTTAATGTCGGTCATCGGTGCCACAGTTTCCGGCGAGACACTGATAAAAAAATGCAGGATCGAAGGTAAGGCCACAAAGTAGGCAAAGCTGATCCCGGTATAAAACAGCACAATACTGCCGATCAAAAGCGGCAGTGCCAGACTCTTTTCTTTGGCATATAACGCCGGTTTAACAAATGTCCAGAGCTGATACAGAATAAACGGCATTGTGATCATCAGCGCCACAAAGAAATTCAGCTTGAACGGAGCCATGAATGTTGCCGTCACATCCGTGGCAATCATGGTCGAGCTGGCAGGCAATTGTGCCCGTAAAGGTTCAGATAACCATTGATAGGTCTGATTGGCAAAGGGCAGCAAACAGAAAAACAGGCCAATCAGGACAGCAACCACTTTAAACAGATGTTTTCTTAACACCACCAAATGCTGGGTAATCGGCATCTCTTCAAGGTTCAGCGCTGCAGCATCATTTGAGGCAGGTGTGGTCGGTAAAGACGTCATACGGCCACCTTCATTTCTGTATAGCGTTGTTGGGAAATCACTGCTTGAGTTTGTGCAGGCTGAGGTAAATACACCGCTGATACGGGCTGTACCACAGGCTGATAGCGAAGCACGGGCTGGGCAGCCTGAGGCTTTATTTTTAATTCATCAGTTGCAATCGGCTGCTGCAAATCTGCCATTTGTGCCTGCATCTTGGCTTCCAGTTGCTGGATCCGCTGCATTTCGGCCTGCATCTGTTCTCGCAGTTCGGACAAGCGTAATTCACGATCCAGATCGTTCTGAACATTGCTGACCATGCGCTTGATCTTGCCATACCATGTTCCGACAAAACGGACTGCCTCAGGTAACTTGTCTGGCCCAAGCACCAGAAGTGCAATAATCCCGAAAATCAGCAGCTCGGTCATTCCGATATTGAGCATAGCGGACTCTTAACTCTTGATCGAGGTTTCAGGGGTTTTGACTTGTGCATCAATAGTTCGCGGTTCTTGCAGCTTGGCCATTTCTGCTTCTTCATCTTTGACTGATTTTTTAAAGTCTTTAATTGCACCGCCGACATCTTTACCCAGGTTTTTCAGCTTCGATGTACCAAACAATAAAATCACCACAATTGCAAAAATCAGCACATGCCAAATTGATAATCCTGCCATTATTTTATCCTCTATATTTCATGCCCCTATCTCAGCAGGCTTGTATGACAATGCAGTGACGCTTTAATGACAGTTTGCCGACACGGCAGCAGGGTAATGAGTAATTCATATGAAAAATCTATCATTAGATGAAAAGGATGCTGTGCTAGCATATAACCTGATATGGAAATCTCAGCAGCACTGTCATGGCCTTGATTCTTCCCCTGCTGTCTTTTTTGATTGGTTATTGGGGCGTGCAATATTTAAAGCCAATTCGACCTGTCTTGGCGGCTTTATTGGCACGTGTCCTGATTCCTGTGCTGATTATTTACAATATGGTGTTTTATAAAGCGGGCAGTCTGTGGCTGATGGGCTTTAGTATTTTTAGTTCAATTGTGCTGTTTAGCCTGTTTTATTATTTTGCCAAAGATAAATTGCGTGCGCTGTGTTTTAGCTATTTGAATGGCGTATGGCTCGGTCTGCCGTTTGCCTTAGCAGTGTTTGGCACTGACGCAATGTCGACCATGATTGCACTTTATATTGGTGGCTCATTATTTGGGAATGTCAGTGCTGTCATTGCCGTGAGCCAAACTCGCCAAGATTGGACATTTATTCTGAAAAATATCCTGCAATCGCCACCGGTGATCGCACTCAGTATTGCAGGGGTTTTATCATTTTGGGACTTTAGTCATTATGAGTTTCATCCCACCCTTCAATGGGCATATGCAGCCAATAAATTTTTAGTCACTTTTGCAGGAATGTGCATTTTGGGCATGTGGCTTCGTCATGTCCGTATTCAGCTGAGGGATTTAAAGCGCAGTCTGGTGCTGATCAGCGGGCGCTTTATTTTTGCATTAGGCTTGGCTGGTATTGCCTATATATTCTTGCCGATTCCACATCAGCTCCTGACTTATAGTGTAATGATGATGTATTTCTTATTGCCACCGGCAGCGAACATCGTGGCTTTAGAAACCCATTATCAGGGCACAGGGCATTCCGCTAAATATATTGCTTCGGGGACGATTGCGAGTGCAATTTTGATTGGGATCTATGGGCTGGTGTTGCATGCGGTGATGCCTACGCTATAAAGTTTCCTTTTTTGGAGAGAAGGCTAGAAAGAGTTATAAAGTCCCCCTTTGAAAAATGGGGATTTAGGGGGATTCATTAATGTTTAAATCTCTCCCAACCTCCCTTTGGAAAAGGGAGGGGTAAAACAAATTATTTCGCCAAACTGGCTTTAAACAGCTGCATGGCCTGACCACGATGACTGATTTTATTCTTTTCTTCTTTGCTCATTTCTGCACTGGAAATACCGAGTTCCGGCAACCAGAACAGCGGGTCATAACCGAAGCCATTTTCACCGCGTGCTGCTTCTAAAATTTCACCCGTCCAGATGCCCTGGAAAATTTGTGGCAGTGGATCTTCAGCATGTTGAACCAGTGCCAGTACACAGACAAACATGCCTTCAATCGCTTCGCTATCTTTACGCAATGGTTTCAAATCTGCCAGCAGTTTCTTATTGTTGGCGGCATCATTGCCATGTTCACCGGCATAACGTGCTGAGTAGATCCCAGGAGCTCCGCCAAGAACTGGCACACAAATGCCTGAGTCATCGGCAATCGCAGGTTTACCTGAGATTTTAGCCGCGTGGCGTGCCTTGATAATGGCATTTTCAACAAAGCTTAAGCCATCTTCGATGGCATCTTCGATATTCAGTTGACCTTGAGGAATCACATCTACCGGCAGTTGCAGTTCCGCAAACATTTTCTCAAACTCGGCAATTTTACCTTTGTTATTACTTGCCAATACCAGTGTGCCTTGGGATAACCAATCTGTAGAAGCCATATGTCACTCATTCTCTAAATATCAATCGTGCTATTTTAACTGCCATTGCGGGTTTGTAGGCAATAAAAAAGCACCCGAAGGTGCTATTTATACCATTCAGCTTTATTGTGCCTGAATCCATCTGTCGGCACGGTCACGCGCCTGACGGATCTGTTCCTGGGTCAAGTTGGCCGCCAATGCTGTTTTCTTGCCTTCAGAAAGGGTAATCACTTTATTGTCGAGCATGCCATCACGGGTAGACAGTTCATACCACTGATAAGCACCCATGTAGTTTTTCTTTTTCTCTTCCATCATGGCCAGGTTAAAGCTGGCACGGTTATCACCACGGCTGGCTGCTTTTTCAAAATACTGACGTGCCAGCGCTTCATCTTTTCGGGTGCCCATGCCATCTGCCAGCATACGGCCGACATTTAACTGCGCCACGGCTAAACCTTGATCGGCAGCAGCTTTGTACCAGGCAAAGGCCTGTCGTTCATCTTTTTGAATGTCTTTGCCATACTGGTATTTGGTGGCCAGATAAAACTGTGCACCGGCCTGACCTGCTTTAGCTGCTTTGATCAGACTGTTGATATCCATTATTGAATACTGAGCCGCTTGACTGGCAACAGAAGGACTTGGAGCAACATAGTCTGCATGGGCTTGCATGCCAAAAAGTCCAGCCAGTAGCGTCGTACCTAATAATAATTTTTTCATAGCGCGCTCACTCGATAAATTGCGACTTCACCAAATAGATTAGGGAGATGTTTGCTGAGCAAACTATCTTCTTGATTCCCGTTCACAGCGAGTCGATTAATAATTTTGATGTTATTTTCCGCACAGAGTGCTTCAAAGTCACGGAATGTACATAAGTGGATATTCGGGGTGTTATACCACATATAAGGCAAGGCTTCAGAAACCGGCATTTTTCCTTTGATCGCCAAGAAAGAACGGGTCTTCCAGTGGGCAAAGTTTGGAAACGTAATAATGGCCTGTTTCCCTACACGCACCATATCACGCAATAATACGTCAGGTGCATCTACAGCCTGCAAAGCTTGTGCCATGACCACATTGTCAAAAGACTGGTCGGCAAAGCGGCTTAAACCGAGGTTTAAGTCTTGTTGGATGATATTTAACCCGCGACTGACCGCAATTGCAATCTTTTCCTGATCAATTTCTAATCCGTATGCACGAATATCGTGTTTTTTACTCATTTGTGCCAGCAATTCACCATCGCCACAACCCAGGTCGAGCACGCTAGAACCGGGCTTAATCCACTTTTCAGCGAGTTGTTGATCGATACGCATTATACGGTCTCCTTCGGTGTGGCTTTCAGGTGTTCTTCACCACCCAGGAATGCACGCAAAGATTTTACATACAGGGGAATCGGGAACAGGAAGGAATCATGACCCTGTTCGGCATCAATATCTAAATAGCTCACCGGTTTATGGTTGCTAATTAATGCATCCACAATTTCCTGCGAGCGGGCAGGGGTAAAACGCCAGTCAGTCGTGAAGGACACCACCAAAAATTTGCACTGGGTATGGGCCATGGCTTTTTTCAGTGACTGCTCATATTCACGTGACGGATCAAAATAATCCAGTGCTTTGGTCATGATCAGATAGGTATTGGCATCAAAGTTACGGCTGAACTGTTCACCCTGATAACGCAAATAACTTTCGACCTGGAATTCGACATCAAAACCATACATAAATTTGCCAGATTTCAGATCACGGCCAAATTTCTGCTTCATGGCTTCTTCGGACAGGTAGGTAATATGACCGACCATACGCGCCAGGATCAGGCCACGTTTGGGATAGCTGTCATTTTCCAGATAACGGCCGTTGTGGAAGTCAGGATCAGACAAAATTGACTGACGTGCTACTTCATTAAAGGCAATATTCTGTGCTGAAAGTTTTGGCGCACTGGCAATAATCACACATTTTCTTAAACGGTTCGGGTAATCCACTGACCATTGCAGTGCCTGCATGCCACCGAGTGAACCACCAATGATGGCATCCCAAGTCTGAATGCCTAAACGATCGGACAATAAAGCCTGAGTTTTAACCCAGTCGCGGACCGTGACCAGCGGAAAATCTGGACCATAAGGACGGTTTTCATTTTCAGGATTTGGTGAGGTTGGACCGGTAGAGCCACTACAGCCCCCAATATTATTCAGTGAAACCACAAAGAATTTTGCAGTATCAATGGCTTTGCCGGGACCAATACAGGCGTCCCACCAGCCGGCCTTTTTATCATCTTCATGATGATAACCTGCGGCATGATGATGACCAGAAAGGGCATGACAAATCAGAATGGCATTCGACTTGTCAGCATTTAAGGTACCGTAAGTTTCAACCATCAGTTCAAAACGGGGGAGGATGCGACCGCATTCAAGCTCTAACGGCTCTTCAAATTGGAACTTTTGTGGGACAACAATGCCCACTGAGTCAGCTGGAAAAGACACGGGGAGGATTCGCCTTAAAATCTTGAGTATGAATAATAAAAGGATACCACTAGCGGATATCCTTCTAAAGTCATTTTAGTGCTATGAATTATCGCTAATTCTAATACAGCCGGTTAGACCGCAGCAGCGATTACCTGATCAGTGCTTAATACACCTTGATCAATCAGACGGTTGGTCGATGCAAGAATTGCTTCGATCGAAGAGGTCACGATGTTGTCATGCACACCCGCACCAAAGGCAGACTTGCCAGTGCCTTTGACTTGCAGTTCAATCAAGGCCAAGGCTTTGGCATGCGCACCTGAACTGATGCTGCGCTCTTCATAGTTCACCACATCAATCGGTAACTGAAGTGCATCCAAGATTGCAGAAATTGGACCATTGCCTTCACCGCGAACACGGCGGGACTGACCCTCAACTTCAAGATCCAGCTCAATCACCTGATTGCCATTGTCATCCGATAACTTGTAGTTCTTAGTTGAGTAATGTACATGTTTAACATCGACATAAGTCTCTTTAAACAACTTCCAGATCTCGGTTGCAGAAATTTCAGTGCCTTGTTCATCGGTACGTTTTTGTACAATTTGCGAGAACTCGATTTGTAAACGACGTGGTAAAGTCACGTTGTAATTCGATTCTAACAAGTAGGCGATACCGCCTTTACCTGACTGTGAGTTAACGCGAATCACCGCATCATAGTCACGGCCCAAGTCTTTTGGATCGATTGGTAAATATGGCATATCCCACATTTCTTGGTCTTTCTGGAATTCGAAACCTTTTTTGATCGCATCCTGATGTGAGCCGGAGAATGCAGTAAAGACCAAATCACCTGCGTATGGATGACGTGGATGTACTGGCAAACCGGTACATTCTTCTACAGTCGCGATAATTTCATTGATATTGGAGAAATCCAGGTTTGGCGCAACACCTTGGGTATACATGTTCAATGCGATTGCTGCCACATCGACGTTACCGGTACGCTCACCGTTCCCAAACACACAACCTTCAACACGATCGGCCCCAGCCATAATCGCCAATTCTGAAGCGGCAATGCCGCAGCCACGGTCATTGTGACAGTGAACTGAAATGATCACACCATCACGACGCTGTATGTTGCGGGCTGGCAAGTTCAAGATCACTTTATTGGTCGGTGATGCTTCCCAGATTTCAGTCACAGCATCACAGACATCTTTTGCAACTTCTAATTCAGTCGCAGTGAAACATTCCGGGCTGTACTGGAAGACAAATTCAGTTTCAGGCTGTTTTGCGGCATATTCTTTGACTTTTTGTGCTGCATTGACGGCTAATTGTTTTGCGCCCGCTACATCTACATTTAAGACTTTCTCGCGGAAAGTCGGTGAATTGGAGTTGTAGATATGCACAATGGCACGTTTTGCACCCTGTAAAGATTCAAAGGTACGAGCAATTAAATGATCACGAGCTTGAACCAAAACTTCGATATAAACATCTTCAGGAATATGATCTTCTTCAATCAATTTACGAGTGAAATCAAAGTCAATTTGCGATGCTGAAGGGAAACCAATTTCAATATGCTTGAAACCGATTTTCACCAACATCTGGAACATCTTGAATTTTTGCTCCATGTTCATTGGCTCGAAGATCGCCTGGTTACCATCACGCAGGTCAGTACTCATCCAGATTGGCGCTTTGTTGATTTCATTGTTCGGCCATTGACGGTCTGGTAAGTCCACACGTTGATACATGCGACGGTATTTTTTACTTGGATCAGCCAACATCATGAGAGAGCTCCTTGTGTAACCTGATAGAGTCTGCGCTTGGTTGAAGCACTGGCAAAGGTTACCGAATAGATTGTGTCTATAATCGTCTACATACAGATTGGAACCAGCATTAAAACTAAAAATCTTCTGGAATATTTGGGATTTAGTTTTAATCAAAAAACCTGCATGATCAACTTATAACTTTAAGTTTAATCCAGTTAAACCGAAAAGTTTTTGCTTTTTTAATAGATTTTAGTCGTATCTTAATAAAGATTTTCTTATAAGCTTTAAGTTTTGAAAAATATTCCCATATATTTTAAGTATAGTGTTTTATATTTTCTTGATTTTGAAATAAGCCGTTATTTTTTACACCCAATCATGCCATATCAGCCTCTATTTTTAGAAAAGATAGCCCTAGATGGTTAAAGACATTTCATCCGGGCAAGCTTTTAAAGCTCGGCCCATTTGCGCATGAGGTTGTGATACAAATTGGTCAGTTTCATAACTTCTGCATGCTGATCGCCCAGTTGCATTCTCAAGTTTTGAATGCTTTGATCCAGATTAAACAGCATATGCCGTTCTGCATCATCACGAATCATGCTTTGTATCCAGAAAAATGAGGCAATTCGGCAACCTGAGGTGATTGGGGTGACTTCATGCAAACTGGTGGATGGATACAGAATCATATCGCCGGCAGGTAATTTTACTTCGTGATAACCGTAAGTGTCTTCGACCACCAGTTCACCACCGACGTATTCTTCAGGTTCACTTAAGAAAACCGTACAGGATAAATCCGGTTGACCCAATGATTCAAGAATAATATGACTTAAATGATGGGTCAGGGGATGATCTTCAGGCAATTGCTGATTCTGTTTCACCGTTGCAGAGAGCGTACCAGCCGTAACCTTGCCATTCACCCACTCGATTTTATTCATCTCCTCACGGAAATATTGCACTTGTTCTTTGCTCAGTACGTTTGGAATATGATGCAGCACGAAGACTTTTCCTGAATATTTTATATTGAAAATAGCATAGCCCCCATAAGGAGGCTATGCGCTTACATTGAATTAATATTTAAAGTTGATTGCCAATACTGCGCTACGACCTTCTGCTTCAGTGGCATAGTGAGATGCATAAGCTTTGGTAAAGTAACGTTCATCAGACAGGTTGTTGACGTTCAATTGTAAATCAACATTTTTATTTACGTTATAACGTGCCATCGCGTCGTAACGTACATAGCCCGGAACATATTTTGTATTCGCAGCATCGCCATAGACTTTATCCATTGCCACAGCACCCGCACCTAAAGTTAAAGCTGGAGTTATTGCATAAGTTGTCCACAGGGTTGCAGAGTTTTTAGGCACATTCTGCATTTGTTTACCTTTGGCAGGGTTATCCGGTGTACACACGCCTTGACGGTTACAAGATGGGCCTGGATTCACAGTTTCGCTGTCTAGATAAGTATAGCCAGCTGAAACTGCCCATTTATCGGTAATGTTACCGTTTAAGCCCAATTCGATACCATCAACTTGGGTTTCACCGCCATTAGTATATGTACTAGCATCCAGTTGAATCCGCGTATTTTGTTTTTCTGTTCGGAAAATGGCAGCAGTTAAATTCAGTTTTTCATCTAATAAGTCCCATTTTGTTCCGATTTCAAAAGTACGAGCTTCTTCAGGGTCAAGGTCTTTATTGTTGGCATTGACTGTTGCTTCAGAGCCATCACCTGCATCAATCCCTACTGGGTTTGCAGAAGTCGAATAACTCGCATAGATCGAACCATTTTCTACAGGTTTAAATGTTAAGCCTGCTTGATATGAGAAAAAGTCCGTATTGTTTTCAATTTTTACACCGGTTGCATTGGTTTTAAGTTCCGTATCGAATTTATCCCAACGTGCACCTAGATCGACTATCCATTGAGGAGTTATTTCGATGCTGTCTAATAAATAGATAGATGTTGTTTCTGCAGTTGTTGTGGTGACGGCTTTATTTACAGTAATACTGCCTAACCATGGATCTCGTGAATTAGGGTTAAGAGCAGAAGTACACCAGTATTCAGATGCAGCACCTTGTCCATAACCGTAATTTGTAGAACATGCACCAGATGCAGGGTTACCTCCAATTGGGTTGGTCATTACAGGTTTACCATCTTTATCAAAGACTGGGTTGCCAGCAGCATCAACTGTTTGAACAGGTTTAACATTGCCAGAATTGTTAACTGTATAATTGCCTTTATCTGATTCTAGATAACTATATTCAGCACCGATGTTAAAGCTATGTTGTAAAGCACCTGTATTAAACTTGCCGCGTAAGCTTAGCTGATCGCTATAGCCTTCTGTGTCGGTAATACGCGTATTGGCACGGCGCCAAACTTCATCATTGGCAATATTTTTTTGACTATCGTCAGGTTGAGTCCATACATAATCATTTTTTGATCGGGTATAACTTGCAATGTTAGAAAGTGTTAAATTTTCATTTAAATCATGTTCTAACTTAAATGTACCAATTTGATTTTCTTGTTTTTGTGTCCAGACCAAAGCTAATACTTGGCGCAATACCGGCACGTTTATATTCCGCACCGTCTTTCTGGCCAGCTTTTTCATTATGATGACCCATTACCGCAACACGTGCTGCGATACCATTTCCGAAATCTTTATTGCCATCTAAAGTAATACGTTGATAGTTATCTGTGCCGCCAGCGACCGAGCCTTCTAAAAAGTCACCTTTCTTCGCAACTTTAGAAATCATGTTGATACTACCACCGGTCGCTCCTGCGCCGCCCATGGCAGACGCAGAACCTTTAGTCACTTCGACCTGTTCGACAGCAAACATTTCACGGTTTTGTGAAGTGGCATTACGAACGCCGTCTACATACATGGAGCTTTCAGAGTTATAACCACGAATAAACGGACGATCGCCGTTTGGATTGCCCCCTTCACCTGCACCTAGGGTAATACCCGGCACAGTACGTAAAGCATCACTTAAAGTCGTCACTTGCGTATCTGCAATCAGCTGTTTTGAAATGACGGATACTGATTTTGGTGTGTCGAGTAAAGGAGCAACAAATTTGCTATTCGCAGATTGATCTACTTTTAAGCTGGGTGCTTGTTCAGCTTTGACTTCTTGATGAATAGTTTCTAACTGGATCACCTGTTCTTCTGCCATCGCAGATCCAGCTACTATTGATAAAGATGAAACAATTGCAGAGGAAACGATTTTTTTACGTGTTTTAATAAAGGTCATGTTAAACCTAAAAAATGAATTTGAAAATGTATGCGAATAATAATGATTC
>SMFC01000204.1_pt1 | contig 16997 bp, 13 predicted proteins | sample 2456331 | NCBI WGS metagenome assembly SMFC01 (sample SAMN10132608, study PRJNA489261) | soil metagenome | isolation source: day120 control-loamy sand soil ammended | place: USA
GGCGACGACGGTTGTTCGGCTGGAAAGTACGCTTGCTCACTTGAGGCTCCAGTGCTGCGGTTCGTTCGGCTACGGGTCTTTGAGTCTCGCTGGTTCGCGTCGAGGGCCGCGTCCGGTCCCCCGCAGCGGGGGCCCACCCGGACTCGCCTGAAGGGCTGCTGCCGGCGGGCACGCGGCATCTCCGTCGATGCGACTCGACCTCAGCACGTTACGGGCTCTCCAGGTGCGCGGTCAAACGGAGCGCTCCTCCGAGCGCCTTCCGCCTGCAGATGGTGTGATTCAGCACACCGCGCTGTGGACGGGGTCGGTTCGTGTTGCGGGTGGGGACGGCACCGGTTAAGGTCGTCTGGGCGAGCCGACGCTCCTTCGACTTCGACGAATTCGACGATCTGATGTCGGTGCTCTGCCCCTCAAGCCCCCGTTCGAGAACCGCCCCGGTACCGGCCGCGCAATGGCCGGAGCCTTCCCGACCCCGTCTCCGAAGACCCCGTCCCGTGGGTTTTACACAGGCGCCGCATGCCTATGCACAGCATGTGGACAACTCTGTGGACAACTCGTGAGAGAGTAAGTCTTCCGCGTCGCGGCGTGCCCTGAGAGGCGAGCCGTAACCCGTGGGAGAGCCGGGCAGTCAGGTACTCCGTACGGCGGAGTCGGTGGAGGGGGGACCTTGCGCATGGACGGTCAGGATCTCGGATCGGTCTGGGCCCGCACCCTCACCGCGCTGTCCGAGAGCGATCTGTCTCCGAGCTATCGCGCATGGCTGCCGATGGTCCGCCCGCTGGCGCTCGTCGAGGGGACGGCGCTCCTCGCCGCACCGAACGAGTTCGCCAAGGACGCGCTTGAGACGCGCCTCAGAAACCTCATCACGCAGGCGCTTTCGGCGGCTGGGCCGGGCGGCCGGTCCGGGGAGCCGCTTTCGGCGCCCGTCCCCGGGCCCGGCCAGGGGCTCGGTATGCACGAGCCACCTTCTTCTTATGGCGAGCCGTACGGTGAACGGCAGCACGATGACCGTGAACGGGATCGTCCTTACAGCGACGACCAGTCCTACAGTGACTCGCCCTTCGGGGAGCGGTCCGACCGTCCTTATCCGGAGCAGCCCTACAACGATCAGGGCTACCGGCCTCAGTCGGGAGTTACCCACAGCCTCGGTCCGCCCGGAAGTTATCCACAGGCTGCGGATGACGACCGCGGTACTTATCCACCTGCCTCGCGTCCACCGTCCTATGGGGCCGGCCCAGGGGGGCCTGGGCCTGGAGGGCGGGAGCCTTACGAAGGGCGTGGTTTCACCGGGTACGGCGGGCAGGAGGGCTTCGGCGGCGGCGAGTCTCCAGGACGTCCGCCGCACTCCCATCTGAACGACCGCACACTCGGTCCGCTGCGGGGCCGGTCAGAACAACGCCTCCCGGAGCAGCTCCGTCCAGAGCAGCGTCGCCCAGAGCAGCAGGGGCACGAGCCCAAGCACGGCACGAGCGAGGCACCGCTGGGCCATGCGGACGATTTCAACGGCGGGGAGTCGTCGTTCGCCGCTGGTGAACAGCAGTACCGCGGCGAGGCCCCCTACCGGGGTGAGAGCAGCTTCCGTGATGAAGAGAGCTCCGACCCCAGGGGCCCCACCCCGCCGCAAGGCGCGGGTGGCGGCGGCAGTGCGGCTGGTCCGGGGACGTCCGAGCACGCCCGGCTGAACCCGAAGTACACGTTCGAGACGTTCGTCATCGGCTCGTCCAACCGGTTCGCGCACGCGGCGGCCGTAGCGGTCGCCGAGCAGCCGGCCAAGGCGTACAACCCGCTGTTCGTGTACGGCGACTCCGGCCTCGGCAAGACGCACCTGCTCCACGCGATCGGCCACTACGCGCAGAGCCTCTTCAATGGGGCACGCGTGCGGTACGTGAGCTCCGAGGAGTTCACGAACGACTTCATCAACTCGATCCGCGACGGCAAGGCCGACGGTTTCCGCCGCCGCTACCGGGATGTGGACATCCTCCTCGTCGACGACATCCAGTTCCTTGAGGGCAAGGAGCAGACGCAGGAGGAGTTCTTCCACACCTTCAACACGCTCCACAACGCGAGCAAGCAGATCGTGATCTCCAGCGACCGTCCGCCCAAGGAGCTGGTGACGCTGGAGGACCGGCTCCGCAACCGGTTCGAGTGGGGCCTGACGACCGACGTCCAGCCGCCCGAGCTGGAGACGCGGATCGCGATCCTGCAGAAGAAGGCCCGCCAGGAGGGCCTCGCCGCGCCGCCGGACGTGCTGGAGTTCATCGCCTCGCAGATCGCGACGAACATCCGCGAGCTGGAGGGCGCGCTGATCCGGGTGACGGCGTTCGCGAGCCTGAACCGTCAGTCGGTGGACATGAAGCTCGCCGAGATCGTGCTCAAGGACCTCATCCCGAACGACTCGGGCCCGGAGATCACCGCGGCGATGATCATGGCGCAGACGGTCGAGTACTTCGGTACGACGATCGAGGACCTGTGCGGGCCGTCCCGCTCCCGGATGCTCGTCACCGCCCGGCAGATCGCCATGTACCTGTGCCGGGAGCTGACCGATCTGTCCCTTCCCAAGATCGGGCAGCAGTTCGGGGGCCGCGACCACACCACGGTCATGCACGCCGAACGCAAGATCCGCTCGCTGATGGCCGAGCGCCGTGCCATATACAACCAGGTCACGGAGCTGACCGGGCGCATCAAGCACCAGGCCCGCAAGCGCTGACGCGCCCCTTCGTACACACTGTGGACAGACCCTCGCCGACCTTGTGGACGAGTCGCCTCCCGGCTGTCCACACCCCGGTGAAGGCAAAGAACCGACAAAATGCGCGCTTCCCCAGAGAACCGAAGCGGCTACTCACAGGTTGTGGAAAACCCTGGGGATTTTCGTGGATAACCCGGTGGACGACCACTGGAAAAGCTGAGGATGAGGAGTGGACGGATGTGGATTCGCCGCGCACCCGCGCCACCGCCCTGGGGAAAACCGGTGGACGACCTGGGGACGGCCTGGGGACGGGGCTGTGGGCGGATCCACCGATCACGCGGTCGTCATGCACAGGGCGCCGAAACGGCACTCATACCCGTGGAGAACTCGTGGAAAACCGGGGGATGACTTGAGGATGACGTGTGGGGATGATTTCGCCGTCCCCAGGCCGTCCCGCGCCGTCCACCGCCCATGCACAGCCCCAGTGGACAGAGAAACACGGCCTGACCTGCGAAAACTCGTGTTGTCCACACTATCCACCGCCCCTATTACTGGTACTGCACCACTTCTCTATCCAAGAAAAGATCCATCTCAAGTCAGGGCCTGGGGACAACCTGCCCCGAGCGCTCCGGCCCGGCCGAGATCACCGCACCCTTGTCCGACACCTGCAGGAGGCTGGTCCCGTTGAAGTTCCGCATCGACAGAGATGCCCTCGCCGACGCCGTCGCCTGGACAGCGCGCACCCTGCCCGTCCGGCCCCCGGTGCCCGTCCTGGCGGGCATGCACCTCGTCGCCGGGGGTGAGGGCAACGACGACCGGCTGACGCTGTCGGCGTTCGACTACGAGGTCTCCGCCCAGGTGTCCACGGAGATCGATGTGGAGGAGGCGGGGACGGCCCTGGTGTCGGGGCGCCTCCTCGCGGAGATCTCGCGCAGCCTTCCTCCCCACCCTGTGGAGGTGACGACGGACGGCGCGAAGGTGATGCTCCGCTGCGGCAGCGCGAAGTTCACACTCCTCACCATGCCTGTGGAGGACTACCCCACGCTGCCGGAGATGCCGCCAGCCGCGGGCTCGGTGGGCAGCGACGAGTTCGCCGCCGCCGTCTCCCAGGTCGCGATCGCCGCCGGCAAGGACGACACGATCCCGATGCTGACCGGCGTCCGGGTGGAGATCGAGGGCGAGACGGTCACGCTGGCGTCCACCGACCGGTACCGGCTGGCCGTCCGCGAGCTGCACTGGAAGCCGGAGCGCCCCGACTTCTCCGCCGTCGCGCTCGTCCCGGCGCGGACGCTCGCCGACACCGCCAAGTCGCTGACCGCCGGCGCCGAGGTGTCGATCGCGCTCGGCGGGACGGGCGGCACCGGCGAGGGCATGATCGGTTTCGCGGGCGGCGGCCGCCGCACCACGTCCCGCCTGCTGGACGGCGACTTCGTCAAGTACCGGTCGCTGCTGCCGAGCGAGTACGCGGGCCTCGCCGAGATCCAGACCGCGCCGTTCATCGAGGCCGTGAAGCGCGTCTCCCTGGTCGCCGAGCGCAACACGCCCGTCCGGCTCTCCTTCAGCCAGGGCGAGGTCGTCCTGGAGGCGGGGACGGGGGACGAGGCCCAGGCCGTGGAGGCCCTTGAGGCGTCCCTGGAGGGCGAGGACATCGACATCGCCTTCAACCCCGCGTTCCTGCTGGACGGGCTCTCAGCGATCGGCTCGGACGTGGCGCGGCTGTCGTTCACGACGCCGACCAAGCCGGCCGTCCTCACCGGGAAGCCCCCGCAGGACGGGGAGAACCCGAACTACCGTTACCTGATCATGCCGGTCCGGCTGTCCGGATAAGGACTGTGCCCTGGGGCATGCCCCGGGGCACGCCGGGGACGACGACCCGCGGGGGAGCCGCCCGGGCGGTCGCGCACGCGCGCATTGGCGCTCGCGTGCGCGCGGTAAGGCACAGCAGTTACGCACAGGGTTACGCACAGGGGAGTGAGCTTCATGGAGCTTGGGATCATCGGCCTGGGCAAGATGGGCGGCAACATGGCCGAGCGGCTGCGCCGCGGCGGCCACACGGTCATCGGTTATGACCGTGACCCGCAGGTGAGCGATGTCGGTTCCCTGCAGGAACTCATCGAACGGCTCTCCCCGCCGCGCGCGGTGTGGGTGATGGTGCCCGCCGGGAAGCCCACTGAGGAGACCATCCACAGCCTGGGGGAAGTCCTGCAGCCCGGTGACCTTGTCGTGGACGGCGGTAATTCACACTATGTGGACGACCAGAAGCACGGTGAAGTACTCGCCGCCAAGGGCATCGGGTTCGTCGACTGCGGAGTGAGCGGCGGCGTGTGGGGCCTGGAGAACGGCTACGCGCTCATGGTCGGTGGCGACGAGGACAACGTGAAGCGGCTGATGCCCATCTTCGAGACGCTGAAGCCGGAGGGGGAGTACGGCTTCGTCCACTCCGGTGAGATCGGTGCCGGGCACTACGTGAAGATGGTCCACAACGGCATCGAGTACGCGATGATGCAGGCCTTCGGTGAGGGCTACGAGCTGATCGAGGCGAGCCCCATCGTCACCCGTGTGCCGGAGACGTTCCTCAGCTGGCAGGAGGGCACGGTCATCCGCTCCTGGCTGCTGGACCTGCTGAACCGCGCGCTCGCCGATGACCCGGAGCTGGACGACCTGCGCGGCTACGCCAACGACTCGGGCGAGGGCCGCTGGACGGTGCAGGCCGCGGTCGAGCACGCCGTGCCGCTGCCCGCCATCAGCGCCTCGCTGTTCGCCCGGTTCGCCTCCCGCCAGGACGACTCCCCCGCGATGCGCGTCGTCGCCGCCCTCCGCAACCAGTTCGGCGGCCATGCCGTGGAGACCGCGAAGGGCGCCGACTCCCCCGGCGCCGACGTCGCCCCGCCGAAGGTGTGACCGCCCCGCCCGCGAAGTTATCCACAGGATGTGGTTTCCGGGACGGCGCCCCCGCGCCGACCGGAGGATGGCGGGTGATGTCACGGAGCCCCGCCGCCGGCGGGGCCTGTGCGGGTACTCGCGGGCGGGGGTGCGGGGGGCATGGGCAGGGCGCTGAAGGCTCTACTCTCGTGTCTCGTGCACGTCGCCCACCTTTCGCTGCAGGACTTCCGCTCGTACCCGACCGCCGAGGTCGCGCTCGAGCGGGGAGTCACGGCGTTCGTGGGCCCGAACGGGCAGGGCAAGACGAACCTGGTGGAGGCCATCGGCTACGTCGCCTCGCACGCCAGCCACCGGGCCGCGACGGACGCGCCGCTCGTCCGGCACGGGGCGCCGCGCGCGATCGTCCGGGCCGGGGTGGTGAAGGACGACCGCAAGGCGCTGATCGAGCTTGAGATCAACCCGGGCAAGGCGAACCGGGCGCGGCTGAACCGGTCCCCCGTCCCCAGGCCGCGCGAGATCCTGGGGATGCTGCGGACGGTGCTGTTCGCCCCCGAAGACCTCTCGCTCGTCAAGGGCGATCCGGGGGAGCGGCGCCGGTTCATGGACGAGCTGCTCACCGCGCGGGCCCCGTGCTTCGCCGGGGTGAGCCCGCTCGTGGCACGCGCCTACGCGGCCCTCGCACCGCACAGCGGCGCGGCCGATCTCATCTACAGGAGTTCGCTGGGCGACGTGGAGTTGTCCACAGACCGTGGACAACTCGCCGAGCAGTTGATGAAGGCGGTGGCCGAGTCGCGCAAGCAGGAACTGGAGCGGGGCGTGAGCCTCGTCGGCCCGCACCGGGACGAACTCGTCCTGCGCCTGGGCGAGCTGCCGGCGCGCGGCTACGCCAGCCATGGCGAGTCGTGGTCGTTCGCCCTGGGCCTGCGGCTGGCCGCCTTCGACCTGCTGCGCGCGGACGGCGACGACCCCGTCCTCATCCTGGACGACGTGTTCGCCGAACTGGGGTCCTCATCACGGCCGCCGTCCCCGCGGACGTCCCGGCCGAACTGACGGGGGGCTCGTATACCGTCTCCGACGGCCAGGTCGTCCGGGACTGACGATGCCGTCCCCGAACAGGCTGGTGGCGGTGCGTCCTAACGGGGCGGGGGCGTCTCCGGAGCGGAAGGGGAAGGGGCGAGCGCGTGAGTGATGATCCACAGGATGTGGACAAGTCCCCCGAGGACGGGGCCGCGGACGAGGTCGCCCCGGCCAAGTCGGGGATCGAGCTGGCGCGGGAGGCCCTCGCCCAGGCGAAGGCGGACGCGCTGAAGCGCGGCACCCTCCCCGGCCACCAGAACGGCAAGCGCAAGGGCGGCGGACGCGTCATCCGGGTCAGGGACCCCGGACGCGGAGGCGACCCCAAGCCGTTCGGCGCGGCCATCCGCGATCTGATGGCGTCCCGGGGCTGGGAGCAGCGCGCGGCCGTCGGCGGCGTGTTCGGCAACTGGGCGGGCATCGTCGGCGCCGAACTCGCCGAGCACACCCGCCCCGAGCACTTCGAGGACGGCGTGCTGACCGTCGCCGCCGACTCCACGACCTGGGCGACCCAGTTGCGCCTGCTGTCCTCGACGCTCGTCCGGCGGCTGAACGAGGAACTCGGGCACGGCACCGTCCGCCGGGTGAAGGTCGTCGGCCCGTCCTCGGGCCCGCGCCGCACGGGCGCCTGGCGGGTCCGCTGACATGCCCCGCCCCCGCCCGAAGCGCCCTGGCCTGAAGCGCCCCCACTCGGAGCTACCCCATTTGATGCGTTCTGGGGCGGTGTGTTCTGGGCTGGCGCACGCTCGACTGGAGATGACCCGCCTGGCGCGCGCTCGGGTGGAGGTGCGCCGCGTGGGGCGCGCTCGGCTGGGGGTGCGGTGGGGGGAGTGGTCGCGGGTGGGCGGCGGCTCGGGGGTGCGGTGTGCCGGCGGTCATGGTCCGGTGACTTGCGGTTACGGTGGCGGGTCTTCGCGGAGGCCCGGGGGCGTCGGGGAGGTGGCCGCGGAGTGTCGGTGGCGGGTGGGAACATCTGTTCGGGATGCGGGGCGTCCAGTTCAGCGGCCAGCGCCACGTAGACCAGAGAACCCCCCGGGACCTATGGGGGGATGTAGCTCCAGGCCCGATCGGCCGCCACACGCGCACACAGCGCTCGTGAGTGCCACTTTTTACCGCGCCAGCCGGTAGAATGTATTCGGTTCAGGATGCTGCGCCGCCATGGGCCGCCCGGGGCTCTGACCAACACGAACAGAGCACTACCGGGTGCCCTCATGTGTGTTACGGGGCACATCGCGCCTCCCTCGGGCGCGGAGCGGCAGACATCCCCGGCAGGAGGATCTCCTTTGGCGTACGACGCTAGTTCGATCACTGTCCTTGAAGGGCTTGAGGCGGTTCGCAAGCGCCCGGGCATGTACATCGGCTCGACCGGTGAGCGCGGCCTGCACCACCTCGTCTACGAGATCGTGGACAACGGGGTCGACGAGGCCCTCGCCGGCTATGCCGACGACATCGTGGTGACGCTGAGGGCCGACGGCGGCGTGAGCGTGGACGACAACGGCCGTGGCATCCCCGTCGGCGAGCACCCGGTGGAGAAACGTCCCGCGATCGAGCTGGTGTTCACCACGCTGCACGCGGGCGGCAAGTTCGACGGCAAGTCCTACGCCGTCTCCGGCGGTCTGCACGGCGTCGGCTCGTCCGTGGTCAACGCGCTGTCCACCCGGCTGGAGGCCGAGGTCCGGCGCAACGGCCACGTGTGGCGGCAGGCGTACAGCTGGCGCGGGCCGGAGGCCGAGCTCCAGAAGGGCGAGGAGACCGACAAGACCGGCACCCTCATCACCTTCTGGCCGGACCCGGAGATCTTCGAGACCACCGAGTGGAACTTCGAGACCCTCTCCCGCCGCATGCAGGAGATGGCGTTCCTCAACCGCGGCCTGGCCATCACGCTGCGGGACGAGCGTCCCGACCACTCCAACGGCGAGCCGCACGTCGTCCGGTACCACTACGAGGGCGGCGTCGAGGACTTCGTCCGCTACATCAACGCGCGCAAGGACTCCGCCCACGAGTCGGTCGTCTACTTCAGCGACGAGACCGAGGGCATGTCGGAAGTAGACGACCGACTCGTGGAGGGCTTCCGGGCGGCGCTCACCACGATCGTCAACCGGTACGCCCGCGACAAGGGCCTGCTGCGCGACAAGGACGACAACCTGACCGGTGAGGACGTCCGCGAGGGCCTCACCGCGATCATCTCGATCAAGCTGGCCGACCCGCAGTTCGAGGGCCAGACCAAGACGAAGCTCGGCAACACCGAGGCCAAGTCCTTCGTCCAGCGGGCGTGCAACGAGCACCTGCGCGACTGGTTCGAGGAGAACCCGGGCGAGGCCAAGGAGATCATCAACAAGGCGTCGCAGGCGGCGCGCGCGCGGGTCGCGGCGCGGCAGGCGCGCGACCTGACCCGCCGCAAGAGCCTGCTGGAGACGACGTCGCTGCCCGGCAAGCTGTCGGACTGCCAGTCGACGGACCCGGCCAAGTCCGAGCTGTACATCGTCGAGGGCGACTCGGCGGGCGGTTCCGCCAAGGGCGGCCGCAACCCGCACTTCCAGGCCATCCTGCCGATCCGCGGCAAGATCCTGAACGTGGAGAAGGCCAGGATCGACAAGATCCTGAAGAACAACGAGGTCCAGGCGATCATCACGGCGCTCGGTACCGGCGTCCACGACGAGTTCGACATCACCAAGCTCCGCTATCACAAGATCATCCTGATGTCGGACGCCGACGTCGACGGCCACCACATCAACACCCTGTTGATGACGCTGCTGTTCCGGTTCATGAAGCCGCTGATCGAGGCCGGCCACGTGTACCTGTCGCAGCCGCCGCTCTACAAGATCAAGTGGGACGCGCGGGGCAGCGAAGCCGACTACGCCTTCTCCGACGCCGAGCGCGACGCGGTCATCGAGGCGGGGATCGCCGCCGGCAAGCGCGACCCGCGCCCCCGCGACCAGGTGCAGCGCTTCAAGGGCCTCGGCGAGATGAACGCCAACGAGCTGTGGGACACCACCATGGACCCCGACAACCGGGTCCTGCTGCAGGTCCAGCTGGACGACGCCGCCCAGGCGGACGAGCTGTTCAGCGTGCTCATGGGCGAGGAGGTCGAGCCCCGCCGGGAGTTCATCCAGCGCAACGCCAAGGACGTGCGCTTCCTCGACATCTGAGGTACCCGCCCCGCCCGGGCCCCGCGCCTGACGCGCCCGACCGCGAGTTCCACGGCTCCCGCGACTCCCACCGGCCCGGGCCCCGCAGGCGGACGTACTTCCTTCCCATCGAGCAGAAGAGGTCTTCACAGTGACGGACGTGACCACAGAGGGCGGCCACCCCGGCGAACGGATCGAGCCGGTCGACATCCAGGTCGAGATGCAGAAGAGCTACCTCGACTACGCGATGTCGGTCATCGTGGCGCGCGCGCTGCCCGAGGTACGGGACGGCCTCAAGCCCGTCCACCGCCGCGTCCTGTACGCGATGTACGACGGCGGCTACCGGCCCGACCGCGGTTACTTCAAGTGCGCCCGCGTCGTCGGCGACGTCATGGGGAACTACCACCCGCACGGCGACTCCGCCATCTACGACGCGCTGGTCCGGCTGGCGCAGCCCTGGTCGATGCGGTACCCGCTGGTCGACGGCAACGGCAACTTCGGTTCGCGCGGCAACGACCCCGCCGCGGCCATGCGGTACACCGAGTGCCGCATGGCGCCCCTGGCGATGGAGCTGCTGCGCGACATCGACAAGGAGACCGTCGACTTCTCCCCCAACTACGACGGCCGCTCCCAGGAGCCGGACGTCCTGCCGTCCCGGTACCCGAACCTGCTGGTCAACGGGTCCGCCGGCATCGCGGTGGGGATGGCGACCAACATCCCGCCGCACAACCTGCGCGAGGTCGCCGACGGCGTCCGCTGGTACCTGGAGAACTACGGCGCGTCCGACGACGAGCTGCTCGAGGCGCTGATCGAGCGGATCAAGGGCCCCGACTTCCCCACCGCCGGTCTCATCGTCGGCCGCAAGGGCATCGAGGAGGCGTACCGCACCGGCCGCGGCTCCATCACGATGCGGGCCGTCGTCGAGGTCGAGGAGATCCAGGGCCGCACCTGCCTTGTCGTCACCGAACTCCCGTACCAGGTCAACCCGGACAACCTCGCCCTGAAGATTGCCGACCTGGTGAAGGACGGCAAGCTGGACGGCATCGCCGACGTCCGCGACGAGACGTCCGGCCGCACCGGGCAGCGGCTCGTCATCGTCCTCAAGCGGGACGCCGTCGCCAAGGTCGTCCTGAACAACCTCTACAAGCACACCCAGCTGCAGGAGACGTTCGGCGCGAACATGCTCGCGCTGGTCGACGGCGTGCCGCGCACCCTGCGCGTCGACCAGTTCGTCCGGCACTGGGTCGCGCACCAGATCGACGTCATCGTCCGCCGCACCCGGTTCCTGCTCCGCAAGGCCGAGGAGCGCGCCCACATCCTGCGCGCCCTGCTGAAGGCCCTCGACCGGATCGACGAGGTCATCGCCCTCATCCGCCGCTCGCCGTCGGCGTCGGAGGCGCAGCAGGGCCTGATGAACCTGCTGGAGATCGACGAGATCCAGGCGCAGGCCATCCTCGACATGCAGCTGCGCAAGCTCGCCGCCCTGGAGCGGCAGCAGATCACCGACGAGTACGACAAGCTCATGGCGGAGATCGCCGACTACAACGACATCCTGGCCTCGCCCGAGCGGCAGCGGCAGATCGTCGGCGACGAGCTCGCCCCGATCGTGGAGAAGTTCGGCGACGACCGGCGCACCGAGATCATCCCGTTCGACGGGGACGTGTCCTACGAGGACCTCATCGCCGAAGAGGACGTCGTCGTCACGATCACCCGCGGCGGCTACGCCAAGCGCACCCGCACCGACCAGTACCGGGCGCAGCGGCGCGGCGGCAAGGGCGTCCGCGGCGCGCAGCTGAAGCAGGACGACATCGTCGACCAGTTCTTCGTCACCTCGACGCACAACTGGATACTGTTCTTCACCAACAAGGGCCGCGTGTACCGCGCCAAGGCCTACGAGCTGCCCGACTCGGGCCGCGACTCGCGCGGCCAGCACGTGGCGAACCTGCTGGCCTTCCAGCCGGACGAGCACATCGCCCAGGTCATGGACCTGCGCGACTACGACGTCGCCCCGTACCTGGTGATCGGCACGAAGAAGGGCCGTGTCAAGAAGACCGCCCTGCGCGACTTCGACTCGCCCCGCACCGGCGGCATCATCGCCATCAACCTCGTCGACGACGACGAGGTGATCGCCGCGCGGCTGGTGTCCTCCGACGACAACCTGCTGATGGTCTCCACCGGCGCGCAGGCGATCCGGTTCCGCGCCGACGACGAGTCGCTCCGGCCGATGGGACGCGCCACGTCCGGCGTCATCGGCATGCGTTTCGAGGAGGACCAGGAGGTCCTCAACATGCTCGTCGTCAAGAACGGCTCCGACGACGTCCTGGTGGCCACCGAGGGCGGCTACGCCAAGCGGACTCCGGTCGACCAATACCCCCTTCAGGGACGTGGGGGTAAGGGCGTCCTCACCGCTAAGATCGTGGAGGCGCGGGGCATGTTGGTAGGGGCACTGATGGTCGGCCCCGACGACGAGGTGTTCGCGATGACGTCGAACGGCGGCGTGATCCGCACCACCGCCGCCGAGATCAAGCAGTCCGGCAGGCAGACCATGGGCGTCCGCCTGATGAACCTCGCGGACGGCGACAGCGTCGTGGCGATCGCGAGGAACGTCGAGTCCATCGAGGACGCCGAGGACGCCGACGACGCCGAAGGGGGCGACGGTGAGTGACGTATCCTGCATCGTCACCGAGCCGCTAGGCCAGGAGGACACGTGAGCACCGAGCCCGGCAAGAACAAGGGCGGGTCAGGCCCGGAAGCGGACGGCGCCGGTAAGAAACCGGCCGCCGAATCCGGGTCGGGCAAGTCCGGGAAGAAGCCGGCCAAGAGCGTCTCCGCCGCCAAGTCCGGGCGGGACGAGACGACCGTCGACATCGACCGCGAGGCGTCCGCGGGCGGCTCGGGCGGCTCGGGCGCGGACACGACCAGGATCGACCTCGCGAAGATCGAGGAGAAGGACGCCGAGACCCCCGAGATCGCCCCGGTCAAGGACGCCGCGGACGACACGTCCGACCCGGCGCCGAAGTCCTCCTCCGGCTCGGCGGGCTGGGCCAAGCCCGCCGAGCCGTCCGGATCGGTCTCGGCAGGACGTACGGAGCCCGCCGGCAAGCCGTTCAACTCCTCCTGCGCCGGCGAACTCGGCCAAGCCCGCCAACGGCAAGCCGGCCCGCAAGGCCCAGCTCCAGCTCGCCCGGCTCGAACCGTGGTCGGTGATGAAGTTCAGCTTCGTCATGTCGCTGGTCTGCTTCGTCGTCCTCCTCGTCGCCGTGATCGTCCTCTACACGATCCTGTCCGGCCTCGGCGTGTTCGACGCCATCAGCGACACGATCAACAGCCTCACCAAGGAGCAGGGCGAGACCACCGGCAGCGTCGACGCCGGCAGCTGGTTCTCCTTCTTCCGCGTCTTCGGCTACACCGTCCTCGTGGGCGCCCTGAACGTCATGCTCATCACGGCGCTCTCCACGGTCGGCTCCGTCATCTACAACCTCGCAGCCGACCTGGTGGGCGGCGTCGAGGTCACCCTCAAGGAGGCCGAGTAGCCCCACCCCGCCGCCGCCCGGCAATCGATTTCCGGTTGTCCGCCCAGATGGGGTAACCTCTCGTTGCGCCGCCAGGGGCGGCGGCACACTCCGGGCCTATAGCTCAGTCGGTTAGAGCGCATCCCTGATAAGGATGAGGCCGGTGGTTCAAGTCCACCTAGGCCCACTTCGGAGTTGGGAGTGACGTGGTCGGAGCCTTGGGGCTCCTTCCCCGTCACTCCTTCGTCGTTTTTGCCTGGGGGGCGACCCCCAGACCCCCGGTGTGGGGGCTTCGCCCCCACGCCCCCCTGCCGGTTGCGGCTAGCGCGGTTCTGTGCCTTGCATCACATTGCGGTGCTCTGAATCGCGTGGCGCGTTGCGGCGTGTGGGGCCTGTGAGCGATGGGGCTTATCCAGAGGTGCGGGTGGGGTTCTCCACAGGTTGTGGATAAGTGGGGTCAGGTGGTGGGTTTCGTTGTGTGGAACTCGTGGACTACTTCGATGCGGCCGACGATGTGCTCGTTGAACTCCTCCAGTTCCTCGGCCGGGACCCAGAGTTCCAGGATGGTGCGGCCGCCGGCCTGGCGTACGGGGTAGCGCTCGGCGAAGGCCGCGTCCACCTGGAACCTCGTCACAAAGCCCGAGCCGTGCGCGGGGACGTTCCAGTCGCGGGCGATCTTGATCGCGTACTCCTCGTTGAGGACCGGATAGAAGATCGGCTGATCGGGGAGGCGCGGGGGCCAGGCACGCCAGTCCGCGGCGCGCAGCAGCTCCAGCTCGGCGGGACCGACCGGACGCCAGAGGGTCATGGTGGACATCCGCACATTCTGTCGGTGCGGTTACGCCGTGGTGCGGTTACGCCGGTTCCCTGCTCAGGACGAGGTCGAACTCGGCGTGGCGGAAGGGCGCCCGGACGCCGGCGCGCTCAGCGGCCTCCTCGTCGTCCGAGCGGGCGAAGTCGACGATGAGGCTCTGCTTGACGGCGAAGACGGCGTCGGAGTCCAGATAGGGGCTTCCCGCGACGAAGATGTGCGTCGTCAGTGGCACGTACCCGTCCGCCTGGACGATGAAATGGATGTGGGCGGGGCGGTAGGGATGCCGGCGGGTCGCATTGAGCAGCCGACCGACCGGGCCGTCCGTGGGGATCGGGTAATGGCTGGGCAGGACGGTGCGGAAACGGAAGCGTCCCTCGGCGTCGGTCCGGAAAAGCCCGCGGCCGTTGCCGGGCGGTTGCGAACCGGGCTGCTGGACGTCGTAGAAGCCCTTCTCGTCGCACTGCCAGACATCGACCTGCGCGTGCGGGAGCGGCGCTCCATCGGCATTGAGGACGCGTCCGGACACCACGCAGGGGTCGGCTTCGCCCACCAGATCGATGCTGTCGCCCAGCGCGCGCTGCGGCGATTCGACCATGTGGAAGGGGCCCAGGACGGTGCTCTCCGTCCCTCCTTCCTGCTCGTTGAGGGTCTCCACGAGCATTGAGACGCCCAGCACGTCCGACAGCAGGACGAATTCCTGCCGTGTGTCAGTGCAGGACTGCCCCACGGCGGTGAGGAACTCGATCGCCTGCTCCCACTCCCGGACGGACGGCTTGGTCTCGCGGACGAATGCGTGCACGTGGCGGGTGAACGCGTCCAGTAGTTCCCGGAGGCGCGGGTCCGGGGTCTCGCGGAAACTGTTCTGGACGGCCTCCGTCGCGGTGTGCTCGTTGAAGTCCACGATGCCTCCCGGCCTCCATTGTCCACAGTCTGTGGAAAACTCTCGCGGCTGATTCGTCCTCGGGCCGGCGGCGGAATCTTCCCGCGGATGCGGCCCCGGCCTCGGCCCACGATGACGCAGCAACATCATCATCCTCTGCGACGGCCTCGCACGTACGGCCGACTCGTCGCCGACTTGGAATCGGCGGTAGTCAAGTTTGACTATGACCGCCGACCGGACTTACGCTCCGGGCATGAGCGAGAAGGCGATCCCGATCTTTCCGTGCCGTTCGATCGAGGCTTCCTGGGAGTTCTACCGGGCCCTCGGCTTCGAGCAGACGTCCTGGCAGACGCGTCCCAACCCCTATCTCGGGGTCCGGCGGGGCGACCTCGAACTGCATTTCTTCGGGTGGCGGAAACACGACCCGGCGGCGTCCATGAACATGTGCTACGTCACCACCACGGCCGTGGACGAGCTGTATGACGCGTTCCGAGGCGGGCTCAAGAAGTCGCTCGGCCGGGTTCCCACGCGGGGGCTGCCCAGGATCAGCGCGGTGCGGGACATGACTTACGGGGTCCGGCAGTTCCTTCTCAGTGACCCGGACGGCCTCCAGCTCCGCATCGGTCAGCCGATCTCGGACGACCTGGAGCACGCGCCCATACCGACCGAGCCGGTGGCCAAGGCACTCCACATGGCCGCCCTGCTCGGCGGCGACTCGAAGGGGGACCATCGTGCCGCGGCCCGGATCCTCGACCACCTGCTGAACTCGGACGAGCCCCTGACCCCGTCCGAACGACTCAGAGCCTTGGTGCTGCGAGCTGACGCCGCCGTCCACATGGAGGACTGGGCTCGTGCGCGCACGCTCCTCACCGAGGCCCGCGGCGTCCCGGTCGAGGACCCGTCCGCCCAGGTAGACGATCTACGGCGCCTCGCCGACCTGGAGGACGCTCTACCCGCCTGAGGGCTTTCGGCTGGGGACACAGCTGGGGATTTCCGGTGGGCAGTGTTGTCCACCGACGCGACGGGGTTGTGGAGGACATTCACCCACAGGCTGTGAACGGGGTGTGGGCAAAGGTGCCCGATGGTGGTCCTTCTCCCTGGTCAGCGGGTTTTCCACGACGTGGACAACTGGTCGCACCGGTTGGGGGCGACCTGGGGAAGAATGGTGGACGCGGAGCCGGTCGGTCGTACCCAGGTTGTGCACGGAAGTTATCCACAGGTTGTGGATTCTGTGTACGGCGGCACGAGCTTGTGGACGATGGAGGGAACGGCGTCAGACGCGCCGTGCAGACCGTGGAAAGCCGGGCTGTTCTGGGGATCCGCCTGTGGACGCGGCCTCCGGACAGCCTGCTGCAAGGGGGGAGAAGATGTGCGCAGAGTTTTCCCACAGCCTGTGGATGACCGCCTCCAAACCCTGTCCGCCGCCCGCACGCAGGCCACGAAACGAGTTCGTCCCGTGCTGGACGTCCCCGACCGTGGGACGAGATCGGCCGAAGGGCGTGTTGCCATCTACATGGCGCACCTACGCCGTAGATTCCGTACCGGCACCCGACCCCGGCCGGCCCCCGCGCCATGCCCGGCGCGGCAGGGCTTCAAGTCACTTCACCGGCCTGGTCTCGGCACCGTAAAGAGCCGCCCGACCTGCGAACATCAGTTCGAACGCGTGCTACTCTCCCGGCATGGGGCACTTGCTGAACGAGCCGGTCCGGACGGAGCACGACCCGGCGGGACGGCTCACCGCGTACGAGTGGCGAGGAGCGCGCTACGCGGTGGACAAGGTGCTGAAGACCTACGGCACGCCCCACGAGGGCAGGGTCTACCGGGTACGGGTCACCGGCGCCGAGGGCGTGGCCGTCGCGGAGCTCGGCCGTGACCAGAACAACTGGCGCCTCCGGCACATCTTCTCCGCCTGACCACCGCCCCACCCCTGCCCCAAGCGCCTCCAACACCCGAACGCCCCAGTCACCTCGACCACCCGCCCCGGCCCCCGGCCACACCAAGGCCGGCCCTGCACCATCAG
>SMFC01000059.1_pt1 | contig 16919 bp, 15 predicted proteins | sample 2456331 | NCBI WGS metagenome assembly SMFC01 (sample SAMN10132608, study PRJNA489261) | soil metagenome | isolation source: day120 control-loamy sand soil ammended | place: USA
GAACTGATCTCACTGCTGAGCCGATAGGTGAAGGTTTTGATGGCCAAGCAGTTTATTTAAAAGATATCTGGCCGACACAAATGGAAATTGATGCCGCACTACAGAACGTGAATACCGAGATGTTCCAGAAAGAATATGCGGAAGTGTTTGAAGGCGATGCCAAGTGGAAAGCGATCCAGATTCCACAAAGTCAAACCTATGCTTGGGATGAACAATCAACCTATATCCGGCATCCTCCCTTTTTTGCAGAAATTGATCAGCCGGTGCGACCAATTCAGCCGATCAAACAGGCACGGATTTTGGCTATATTAGGCGATTCAGTCACGACGGACCATATTTCCCCGGCGGGTAATATCAAAAAAGATAGTCCGGCCGGCCGATATTTGCAGCAACAGGGGGTTGATGTAAAAGACTTTAACTCTTATGGTTCCCGCCGTGGCAACCATGAAGTGATGATGCGAGGTACCTTTGCCAATATCCGCATCAAAAACGAAATGCTGGGTGGAGAGGAGGGTGGCAATACCCTGCATATTCCAAGTGCAGAGAAGCTCTCGATTTATGATGCGGCAATGCGCTATCAGGCAGAACAAACCCCACTCGTAATGATTGCTGGGAAAGAATATGGTACCGGTTCTTCACGTGACTGGGCGGCCAAAGGCACCAACCTGTTGGGGGTGAAAGCGGTGATTGCTGAAAGTTTTGAGCGGATTCACCGTTCCAATCTGGTTGGCATGGGCGTGCTGCCGCTTCATCCGCATCAAATGCTGAAAGTAGATGTGCAACATACCGATGGTACGTGTAGCCATTTTCAAGTGTTGTGTCGTATTGATACCTTGAATGAGGTGGAATACTTTAAGGCCGGTGGTATCTTGCACTATGTCTTGCGCAATTTGCTCGCTTCCTAAATTGAATGATGAAAGCCCGATACCTACCATAATGCCGGTCAGTTAAGAATTGAAAAACTAAAATTATGCTCAATTAAGACATAAATTTAGATCAATTTAAATTCAAATATAAGGAAATTTAGATTTTTTTTCATCCAAATTTCCTTAACTGACTGGTATTAATCTTTTGATGGGCCTTTTCATAATCTAATGGAGAGCGCTGACCATTGGAACTATGCCTACATTATTAGGTGTAGATATCAAATGTGAACATAGATCTAATCTAATTTATTCATCATATTCCGCAAATATTTCTTCAATTTCATCCCATTGGGGCAAGTTAAACTTTTTTTATTCACTTCGAATTGTAAACCCATGCCATCAAGCACACGTTCAAATATGTCAAATGAACCTGTAAAATGGCCATTCTCTATCTCTGAAATTGTTGTTTTATTCACTTTAGTCTTTTCTGAAAGACTTTTCTGTGTATAGCCTAATACTTTGCTTATCTTAAAGTTTAGCCCGAAGACCTTCCACCAATTGTAAAACAGAGGCCAATCCCTGAGGGTTCTGAATCTGTTCTATTGGAATGCCATTCATCAATTTATTGGGTGATTTCATAAAATGCTGCATCCAAGCTGTATCCCCACCTGTAAGAGCATCTAATGATGTGGTAATACGGATTAAAGTGAGGGCGATTTCTCCCTGTTTTGAAGTGGGATCTAATTCAAGAGAGGTTAAAGTTTTCACCGAATCTATACTGAGTATTAAGGCTAGTTGATCCTGTGCAAGACCAAGTCGTTCAGCAGCAGCTAAAACTGCCTTAGCTAATATCATTTTCTGTTTTGCAGTTTTTTCTGATGTTGTACGCATGACCGATCCCTGTTTCAGAGGCTGCTAATTCATAGAGTTTATACTATTTAATTATCGTTGATCAGACACTCAATTTTTACTAAATATATTAAATTTGGCTTTACATAAAGAAGCAACGGTTAAATTATTTAACAGCATGTAGTTATTTTTAGACCTTCAGCTTTAAGTTCAAGAGATCGTGGTCTACCGATACAGGCTAAATGTAAACAGAATTTAAATGCGGCCAGTGCTTTGGCATCTTTTGTTGAGTAAAGCTGGAGACGAACATAATCTTCTTGAGTCTTAGGATGCTCTGTTGTGCTCGATTTAGCCAGCTTCAGTAATAAAGGCTGTTTCTTTTTATCTAGCAATTGTACCAAGTCTTGTCCAAGCAAATGCCAAAATTGATGGGGAAACAGGTCTTTTACCTTGGAATAAAATGATTCCAATTGATCGATTTTATTCCATCGATAATGAATGCCAGTATGCGAAACCGTAACACGACTTAAAAATGTCTCAAGCACCGCTTTTATTTGATCTGGCTTTTTTTCAAAGATATTTTGAATATTTTCAAAGAAATAGTTCTTTGCTGTGCGCTCTTCAACGGTATCAATCATGGCGGGTTTTAAAGGTTTATCAAGATGATTCGTGTTGTTGAGATCAAATAACCTTGGGTTGTTTTTTTGAGACTTGAGTTGGCCCAGTTGTTTGGCATTTTTATACCAGTACTCAACCAGTTCTATAGGTAAGCTCATTTCCTGTGAGACCTGATCTGGATCATGATGAATTTCCAGTAAATTTAGGCACTTAAAAAACCATGCAAATGAGATTTTGGATTCCTTTGTTCCTGCGAAATATTTAGAAAAATCATGAGGCTGTGAGTTAAATGAAACCTCATCCAGAATGTCTTCTATGTTACTTTTTAACCAGTCAGTTTGGTCGTTGAGTAACTGCTGACTTAAATGAATAGCATGCTTTTCAAAATTGAATGGAGCAGTATCTTTTACTGTGTTTAAAAATTTGAAAGAAGGTAGGTAGCCCATCATCTTCTTTACTAATTGAGTATCTATGTCTGGATGATATTGCAGTATTTTATGCCCAGCGATCAGGTAGCTCAGATGAATATAGCTTTTAAAGGTTTCTGTAGGGTCAATGTGACCCAGTAAATGGGCAATCATAAACCAATGATTTTGACCATGCGTATTACGGAGTAACTCTGTCCGAATGGACTGATATTCTTCTTCGGTATAATCCGTCACATTCTTGACCAGTGGAGCGTAATTACAGTTCAGAACAACGGATAAGGTCGTGGGCACGCCATGGTCACATCTTGGTCACAAAATATAAATTACATTAAGAATATTTTTTATTAAATTGAATAACAAAGGAAGGGGGATTTTTAAAAATATAATAAAATCAACAATAAAAAAGCCCCCATCTTTCGATGAGGGCTTTTTGAATCTGGAGCGGGAAAGGAGACTCGAACTCCCGACCCCAACCTTGGCAAGGTTATGCTCTACCAACTGAGCTATTCCCGCGGAGTCTATAAAGTTTTTTAAATGAAAAAACTAAATGAAAAAATTTTGAGCGGGAAAGGAGACTCGAACTCCCGACCCCAACCTTGGCAAGGTTATGCTCTACCAACTGAGCTATTCCCGCATGCCGTGTATAATACAGCATGAAAAAATGTGGTCAACACCTTTGTTAAAAATCTTGTATCAATTGCATAAAATAAAAGCAAAATATTTTAGACCAGACAATAAATCACCAATATTCATGTGGGAATTCATGAAACTTCGCCACAATCAACAGATTGCGCTGTAACAGATTACCAAAATACTCAGCAGAACAAGGTATACTGACTTTATATTTTCAAAGATTGGAGTCAGGCCATGAGCTTAGAACAACAACTGAAAGATCGTTTAGCACAATTATCTCCGACCCATTTAGACGTGGTGAATGAATCTTCGGGTCATGGCGGTTATTTCCCTGGAAAAGAGTCTCATTTTAAAACTGTGATTGTCAGTCAGGCCTTTGCCGGTTTACGTCCAGTCCAGCGTCATCAGAAAGTCTATGCTGCTGCTGGTGATTTACTGGCCAAAGACAAGATTCATGCGCTGGCAATCCACGCATTTTTGCCTGAAGAATGGGCAGGGCAGGACACGACCAGTCCAGCTTGTGCACATGCACCAAAAAACTAAGAGGAAATGATGGAAACTCAACTTTTAGTCAAAATTATTCATATGTCAGCAGCAGGATTGGCGATTGTCGCCATTCTTGCCCGTGCCTTGACTTTGTTTATTGGTACACAAGGCAACCTACCGAATCCAAAGGCACGAATTGCGCTGGTGGCTTTACAGCATCTGGCCATTACGGTGATCGCGTTTACAGGTATTGTGTCATTGGTGATCAAGGATTTTGATGTGCAACCCTGGTTTTATGCCAAGGTTATTTTATTTTTTGTGCTGGTATCCTCTTTAGCTAAAGCCTATAAAAAAGATGATTCAATCTTGCTGGCACAACGCCGGGCTGGCTTATTTATTGCGGTAGTTTCATTGGTTTCTATTTTGATCTTGGTGATGATCAAGCCGAATTTTGGCTAAAAGCAAGCAGGCTGTGACTTCAAGCGCAGTCTGCCTATGTGAATAATTAAAAAATACAAGTGTGATAAAAGTAGTTAAAAATAACAGGAGGGGACATGCATACACGTGTGGTATTTAATCAAAAAGGTGGGGTGGGTAAGTCCAGTATTACCGTTAATCTGGCCGCGATCAGCGCACATCAGGGTTTAAAAACTTTACTCATTGATCTGGATCCACAAGCCAATTCCAGTCAATACGTATTAGGTGACGATGCGACCTATTCAAGTGACAAGCCGGCATTAGAACCGAATATTGAAAACTATTTTGAAAATGTGCTGGGCAATCAGCAAAGTAAAGGCTTGCTCGGCAATGCAATTGGCTCGATTTTGAAAAGCCGTAGCAAAGGTCTGGAAAGTTATGTGCATCAGTCTCCCTTTAAGTATCTGGATGTGATTCCAGCCAGCCCGACACTGGGCGCCTTGGCACATGCACTGGAGTCCAAGCATAAAATCTACAAACTGCGAGATGCTTTACAACAATTGTCCGGGCAATATGATCGGGTGTTTATTGATACCCCGCCGGCATTTAATTTCTTTACACTGTCGGCTTTGATTGCTGCAGACCGCGTGCTGATTCCATTTGACTGTGATGTGTTTTCTAAACGCGCCTTACAGACCCTGATTGAAAATGTCATTGAAACCCAAGATGACCATAATGAAAGACTGGAAATTGAAGGTATTGTGGTGAATCAGTTTCAGGCACAGGCCAGATTACCGCGTGAAGTGGTGCAGCAACTGAAAGATGAAGGATTGCCCGTACTCAATAGTATGTTACCGCCCTCCATCTTAATGAAAGAATCTCATCATAAAAATCAGCCCCTGATTCATTTGGCTACTGATCATAAATTGACTCAGGCCTATCAATCGTTGTTCAATGAGATAGAGCAGAACTAAGATCGAGTTAACTATGAAACTTGTGAAATTAAGCCTGAGTATTGCAGCACTTGCATTGCTGAGTGCTTGTGCAACAACGGTAAAACCCACTTATGTGTCCCCGACCCATTATCAGACCTTGGGTTGTCAGCAGCTGCAAGGCGAATATAACCGTATTCAGCAATATATCGACAATGGCGTGGAAGCGCCAAAACGCACGGGTGTAGGTGTGGGCGTCGGTCTGGGTGGTGGCTGGGGCAGTCGCGGTGGTTGGGGAATTGGTCCGAGTGTTTCCGTCAATATGGGACAGTCATCCAATACCAAGCGAACCGAACTGGCACGGCTTTTAGGTGAACAGGAAGCGATTGTTCAGGCCGCCCGTTACAAAAATTGTCCGATTGTGGTTCGTCAGAATATTGCTAAATAACAAATTCCTGATCTCCTCATAAATGCTGATCTTGGGTCAGCATTTTTTATGCTTTTTTCAAAATAGCCGAGCTGATATTCCGCTTAATATCACTTGAAATGGCGCGTATCGTCTCAGCATCCTAGATTTATAGAGCTGTTCTGGCATGAGAATATTGATTAAGCTATAAGCTAGGCCCGGAATAGTTCATCACGATGATTGAAAATTGGTTATTTGTATTGGGGCTAATCGCCGTTCTGATGATTCCAGGGCCGGCGAATGCCTTGGTCGCCAGCTCTGCGTATCAGCAGGGTCAGGCCAAAACCAGCCTTTATATTCCTGCCATTCTGATGGGCTATTTTTATGCGATTAATGTCTGGGCTTTGTTAATTCATCTGGCTTTACCGATCTGGCCAAATTTCAAAAGCTTGTTGTATGTCCTGAGTACCATCTGTGTGGGCTGGATGACGCTGCATTTATATAAGGCCCAGCAGTTAGAACGCTATAGCAAAAATCATCCGCAGATTCGTCCCTGGCAAATGTTTACTGTCACCTTAAGCAATCCTAAAGCAGCATTGTTGGCCTCCGGGATTTTACCCATGGAAACCTGGCAAAGTCCGACCAACTTTGTTCTGGTGTTTGCTGCCTTTTGCTTGAGTACCGTTCCAGTAGGGATTTTCTGGATGGTCTTTGGTCAGGCAATTTTGAGCAGTCACTCTGAAAAAATAAAAGCCGGCCTTATTTATAAAGGCTCGGCTCTGTTTGTACTGCTTTGTCTGATCCCATTACTGATCAAGCTCTGGGATTAAATGCACAGGCTATAAAAAATCTTAAGCTGTTTTACTTTTTTTGAGTCTTTGTTGAATAAAGCCGATCACACCTGGCAAGACACTTAAAATAATAATACCGAAAATCAAATAGGTGAAGTTATCTTTGACGATCGGCATATTACCGAACATATAGCCCAGAATGACAAATGAGCTGATCCAGATAAATCCACCTACTACATTATAGCTCAGGAAATATTTGTAATTCATGCTGCCAGCACCAGCGACAAAAGGTGCAAAGGTACGAGCAAAAGGCACAAAACGCGCAAAAATAATGGTTTTACCACCATGTCTGGCAAAGAATTGCTGAGTTGCCAATAAATGTTTTTTATTGATAAAGCGCGATTCAATCTCGAAAACCCGCGGCCCGATATATTTGCCAATATGGTAATTCAGGGTATCGCCCAATACTGCCGCAACAAATAAAAGCGGAATCAGTACCCAGGGATCCATCACACCTGTAGACGCTGCCAAAGCACCTGCTGCAAATAGCAAGCTGTCGCCGGGCAAGAACGGCATCACCACCAAACCTGTTTCCACAAAGATAATCAGGAAAAGAATGGCATAAATCCAGATCCCGTAATTGGTGATAAATTCAAGCAAGTGATCATCAACATGCAAGATAAAATCAATCAGTTCCATGAGCCCAGTACAAGCAAAAGTGTGCTCAAATCCTAACAGCGATCACCTATAAAGTCAGTAATAAAAGTCGACTATTTTGCGGCTTATTTTTCTGCTGTCGGGCGAATCCCTTCACTTTTAAAGTGGATGTATCAGCGTATAAACATATTTTTATTGGGGCTTTTTGAGCAGATGACACAAGTTCATCATGGCGTTACACAACGTCTGCGGCATCTATTTCGGCTTTCTGTTTAGATCATGGAATCATCATAAAAATGGCAGGTCAAAACACATGAAAAAATATATTCTGGCGACACTGGTTCTGGCAGCTGCCAGTCCGGCACTTTGGGCTAAATCAGATCAGGCTATTCTGGAGGAAGCAAAACAGAATGTAGTCAGTATTGCTCAGGCACATAAAATGAAAGATGAAACCGGCGTGACCTTAAGGGGGCAGATCGTCAAACAGCGTGCAGCACAAAGTGACGAATTTGAATTAAGAGATAAAACCGGCAGCATCATGATTGATGTGGATGACGACCACTGGAAAAGATTAAAACTCAAAGCAGGCGATCGGGTAGAAGTCTGGGGCGAGGTCGATACGCACCGCAACAAACCCACCGATATTGAAGTGATTCAGATTGAACGCGTGAAATAAACCATTCATTTGGCTGGAACAGGAAAGCAGCGAAACTCTGCTCTCCTGTGAACCAGTCAAAAATGAGGGCATTATTTTCTGAAATTTCTTAACTGTTTAATATTTAAACCAATTGGAATAGTGTGCTTAAACACAAGAAAAATGCTAGAATACGGCGCTTATCTTTCGTTTGCCTTTCATAGTTGTTCGTCATGACTACCAATACTCAAATTACTGAAGATCGTATCCTGATTCTGGATTTCGGTTCTCAATATAGTCAGCTCATTGCACGCCGTGTCCGTGAAGCTGGTGTATATTCTGAAATGTATGCCTATGATATGTCTGAAGAAGACATTCGTGCATTTAATCCAAACGGTATCATCTTGTCTGGTGGACCTGAGAGCGTTCACCTTGAAGGCAGCCCGCGTGCGCCACAAGTGGTATTCGAGCTCGGTGTGCCGGTATTGGGTATTTGTTATGGCCTGCAAACCATGTGCGAACAGCTTGGCGGTAAAGTCGAGCCAGGTACTGTGCATGAGTTCGGTTATGCAGAAGTTGATATCGTGGTACGTGACAAGCTGATCGGTAATTTACAGGACCGTGAAAACCAGTTGCATGTCTGGATGAGTCATGGTGACAAGGTTGCCCGTATTCCAGAAGGCTTCCAGATCACTGCACAAACTCCAAGCTGTCCAATTGCGATGGTGTCTGACGAAACTCGTGGTTTCTATGGTATTCAGTTCCATCCTGAAGTGACACATACCTCTAAAGGGGCAGAATTACTGTCGAACTTCGTTCATCAAATTTGTGGTTGCCGCGGTCTATGGACGCCAGAACACATTATTGATCTACGTGTAGAACAGCTTCGCCAACAGATCGGTGATGAAAAAGTATTACTTGGTCTTTCAGGTGGTGTGGATTCATCTGTCGTTGCAGCGCTGTTGCATAAAGCGATTGGTGATCAGCTGACATGTGTGTTTGTCGACAATGGTCTGCTTCGTTTGAACGAAGGTGATCAAGTGATGCAAATGTTTGCTGACAATATGGGGATTCGTGTCATCCGTGCTGCTGCAGAAGAGCGTTTCTTGACTGCACTTGCAGGCGAAGTTGATCCTGAAGCAAAACGTAAAATTATTGGCCGTGAGTTTATTGCAGTCTTTGCTGAAGAAGCACGTAAATTAGATGGGGTAAAATTCCTGGCTCAAGGTACGATTTATCCAGACGTGATTGAATCTGCTGCAAGCAAACAGGGCAAGGCACATGTGATTAAATCGCACCACAACGTGGGTGGTTTACCAGCAGACTTGGCTTTTGAACTGGTTGAACCATTACGTGACTTGTTTAAAGATGAAGTACGTAAATTGGGTACCACTTTGGGCTTGCCACACAGCATGATTTACCGTCATCCATTCCCAGGCCCAGGTCTAGGTGTGCGTATCTTGGGTGAAGTGAAAAAAGAATATGCAGACATTTTACGTCTTGCTGATGACATTTTCATGCAGGAACTTCGTGCCAGCGGTTGGTATGACAAGACTGCTCAAGCATTTGCGGTATTCCAGCCGGTGAAATCTGTCGGTGTTGTCGGTGATGGTCGCCGTTATGCATGGGTGATTGCACTGCGTGCGGTAGAAACTGTGGACTTTATGACTGCTCGTTTCGCGCATCTTCCTTATGATCTAGTCGATAAAATCTCGACTCGTATCATGAATGAAATTAAAGATGTGTCTCGTGTTGTGTATGACGTATCGTCTAAGCCACCTGCAACTATTGAATGGGAGTAAAATCGGGATTTCTAAAAGCGATAGCTTTTAGCCGATTTTACGCCAAGAGCTATGCTCGCGGCAGTGAGGGATTTCACGAAGCACGGCTTCTTGCCTGAATGATGCCAAGCGCTATGCACGTAGTAAATATCTGGTTGATCGGAGATATCCCGATAAAAAAGAGCGCTTCGGTGCTCTTTTTTATGAGTTTTTATGAGGATTTTTTCTTCGTGATAGAATATGTAACTTTTCCATGTAAAGTTTATAAAAATTTAAGCTTTCACTAATATTCCTGATTTCATTATTTAAAGGGCAGACCAGAATTGCTTGGTTTGATTGGCCTTTGAATGACCTTGCTGGGTCACGGGCTTAAAGGCATTCCAGGGATTGGCTGGAGCAGGTTTGGGCTTTTCCAGCATTTTGGAATGATAAACTTCAATCCGATTTCGGCCTGATTTTTTCGCCTGATATAAAGCGATATCGGCTTGCTTGATCAGCTCCTCCAGCTTTTGCGTAGGCGACTCCAGTTCTGCTATACCAATCGAAATGGTAAAACGAATGGGCTGGTTCGGTTTGGCATAAACAAATTGTTTCTGAATTGCACAACGAATTCGCTCTGCAATCACCAGACTGTCTGGCAGCTGGGTATCTTCCAAGAGAGCAATAAACTCTTCACCACCAAAACGTGCCAGTACATCGCTATGGCGCATTTCTTTACGGGTGACTTCAGCAATCAGTTGTAGTACGCGATCGCCGATGTCATGCCCATAGTTGTCATTGATATTTTTAAAATGATCGACATCAAACATCAGCAGGCAGGTGCTGGCATGTTTGGGCCATTGATGAATAGAACGTTCAGCCATATCGACAAAATGGCGGCGGTTGTATAACTGGGTCAAATCATCCGTATGTGCCAGATTTTTTAAGGTTTGATAGTTCCATTCGTCCAGCAAAGAGCGCAGGAAGGAACGCCGTACGTTCAGAATATTATTCCAGTTAATATAAATGCTAAAAAACCAGAGTGGACTAAACACGACAGTAAAAATAAAGGCTTGAGATGCGCTCATTAACTGGGTCACTCCAATCATGATAAACAGGGCAATCAAGATGGAACAATAGACCGCAACTTTAAATTGGGTCTGTATACACAGATTGGCGATGAGAATAAAGATCGCAGAGGCATAAATATAGGTAGCAACATGGGGGCTGCTTGAAAGCACCAGCAGGCCAATCCATGCAGCTGCAGCCACAGTGGTGGCGATCGGCAGGATTCTATCTAGAATCTGAATATTTTTATATGTTTTAAACAAGTAATAACAGCAAAGCATAGCGCCTAGAACCAAGATGACGCGCATCAGACCAGAAATAAAAAACATGTCTGGAATAATCAGAATATCGGCAAAGAAATACAGCAAAAAGGCAATTTGTGCCAGATAGTTGATTTGACGTAAATTAGTATGACTATGCGTATAGACATAATCGTGAAAATATTGCTGAAACGGGGCAGGAATACGGGCATGAGAGTCTGTCAGCGCCTGTTCGATCAGCTGACGGTTTTGCAGATCACATTCAGATAATTTCAGTGATTTATCGGTCGTCGAGTTTTGAAAAGATATATTCGCCGTTGAATATATATTCTCATGCTGAGCAGACATGTCCTGGTCCAGTATTATTTTTATAGGTGCCTATTATGCCGTGATTGGATGAAAAATAACCTCCCTAAAATTGGGTATCTGACTTAAATTTGACTTTAAAACGTAACAAAAATTATATTTTTTAGCTGCAAAAGTGATTGAAATCCATAAAAATAATTTTTTTAAATTGAAGCTTGTCTTTAGCGGGAGCCGCAGAGATATTTACTTTTTGATTCAAATAGGCAATATCACTTGTGATCAACACCCTCTAAGCCAATTTTTATGGCCATATTTATAACATCTATATAATTCATTTAAAATAAAAAACGGTGATTCAATCACCGTTTTTTATCACACTGATTAGATGGATAAAATCTCCCCCTAAGTCTGAGCTATATATAGCGCAAGATAAAGAAGGGCTGATAAATCTTGGATAGCTTATTTCAACAACGCTTTCAAAAACTTACCCGTATGTGACGCTTTGACTTTTACCACCTGTTCAGGCGTTCCCTCAGCAACAATCATACCGCCTCCCGAACCACCTTCAGGGCCTAAGTCCACGACCCAATCGGCGGTTTTAATCACGTCTAGGTTATGCTCAATCACCACAATGGTATTACCCTTATCACGTAGCTGATGCAGGATGTCCAGCAGCTTGGCAATATCATGGAAATGCAGACCCGTGGTCGGTTCATCCAGAATATACAGGGTTTGACCGGTATCGCGTTTGGCCAGTTCACGTGCCAGTTTCACCCGCTGCGCTTCACCACCGGAAAGCGTGGTCGCAGACTGACCCAGACGGATATAACCCAAACCTACCTGATGCAATGTTTCCAGACGACGGTGAATGACGGGAATGGCATCGAAGAAATGCATGGCATCCTCAACGGTCATCTGCAACACATCGGAAATATTCTTGCCCTTATAGTTCACTTCCAGCGTTTCACGGTTATAACGTTTGCCATGACAGGCATCGCAAGGCACATACATATCCGGCAGGAAATGCATCGCCACCTTGATCATGCCGTCGCCTTCACAGGCTTCACAGCGACCACCTTTCACGTTAAACGAGAAACGACCCGCGGCATAACCACGTGCTTTGGCTTCCGGAGTTTGTGAAAACAGTTCACGAATCGGGGTAAATAAACCGGTATAAGTGGCCGGATTGGAACGTGGGGTTCGTCCAATCGGACTCTGGTCAATATCGACGACTTTGTCGAGGAACTGCAAGCCATCAATCGATTCAAACTTTTCCGATGTTAAAGTGGTTGCACCATTCAGTTGGGTCGCCGCCAAAGGTAACAATGTCCGGTTAATCAAGGTCGATTTACCCGAACCCGATACCCCGGTAACACAAGTCATAATGCCCAAAGGAATGGTCAGATCGACTTTTTTCAGGTTATGCCCAGATGCACCCATCAGCTTGATCTGTTCTTCAGGTTTAGGTGGCTGAATCCGTTTTTTCGGCACTTCAATTTTTAACTTGCCAGACAAATATTGTCCGGTCAGCGAGTCAGGATTGGCCAGAATTTCATCATAAGTCCCTTCAGCAATCACATGTCCACCATGTACACCTGCACCCGGGCCAATATCAATAATATGATCGGCGGCACGAATTGCATCTTCATCATGCTCGACCACCAAGACGGTATTGCCCAAGTCTCGCAGACGGATCAGGGTTTGCAGCAGACGGTCATTGTCACGCTGATGCAGACCAATTGAGGGTTCATCCAGCACATACATCACGCCCATCAGGCCGGCACCAATCTGGGAAGCCAGACGAATACGCTGTGCTTCACCGCCCGACAATGTTTCGGCAGAACGCGACAGGCTGAGATAATTCAGACCGACTGAGACCAGGAAGTGCAGACGTTCACGGATTTCCTTGAAAATCTTGTCGGCGATTTCTCCGCGTGCGCCTTCTAGGTTAATGTCCTGATAATAGCTTTCGGCATCACCAATCGACATGCGGGTAATGTCGGCAATGGTCTTGTCCAGAATTTTCACATTCCGCGAGATTTCATTCAGCCGTGAACCATCACAGGCATCACAGGCAGCATTGGACAGATACTGCGCCAGATCATCACGCACATAATTACTTTCAGTTTCACGGTAGCGGCGTTCCAGATGCGGCAAAATCCCTTCAAACGGAATCACCCGATTATGACGACGGCCACGCTCATCGATATAACTTAGATCAATTTTTTCTTTGCCGGTGCCGTACAGGAATTTTTTCTTGGTGTCGGCATCCAGTTCATTCCACGGCGTTTCTAAAGAAAAACCAAAATGCTCGGCGACTTTCTGGATCATGCCGTAATAATAAGGACGCTGACGGTCCCAGCCACGAATCGCACCCTGACTGACACTGACTTCAGGATTGGGAATCAGTTTATCGGCACTAAAATGACTGCGGGTGCCGAGACCATCACAGACCGGACAGGCACCAAAAGGGTTATTGAACGAGAATAAACGCGGTTCCAGTTCTGCGACAGCGCGGTCACATTCCGGGCAGGAATGCTTGGCAGAAAATACCCGATCATCATGTTCATCCTTCATCCAGGATAAAATCGCAATATCGCCACCGAGGCGCAGTGCAGTTTCAAAACTTTCTGCAATACGGTTGCCCAGATCATCACGGACTTTAAAGCGGTCGACCACGACTTCAATGGTATGTTTTTTCTTTTTGTCCAGTTCTGGTGGCGGATCAATTTCCATAATCTCGCCATCGACGCGGGCACGGACAAAACCTTGACTCTGTAACTGCTCAAATAAGGCGGTATATTCACCTTTACGCTCACGCACCACCGGGGCAAGCAGCATCAAGGCTGTGCCTTCTTCCAGCACTTTGACTGCATCGACCATTTCCGTGACGGTTTGTGCCACCATCGGCAGGTCATGTTCTGGACAGAAGGGCGTACCGACACGTGCATACAGCAGACGTAAGTAGTCATAAATTTCGGTAATGGTACCCACGGTAGAACGCGGGTTATGGCTGGTCGATTTCTGTTCAATCGCGATGGCTGGACTGAGACCTTCAATCGAATCGACTTCCGGTTTTTCCATTTGTGAAAGGAACTGGCGTGCATAGGCAGACAGCGATTCCACATATCTGCGTTGACCTTCGGCATATAAGGTATCAAAGGCAAGCGAGGACTTACCTGAACCAGACAGTCCCGTAATCACCACAAACTTGTCGCGTGGTATATCAAGGTTCACATTTTTCAGGTTATGGGTACGTGCGCCTCGAATACGGATGTGGCTTTGGCTCATGCAAGGATCCTAGAATATTCATCAAAAACCCTTATATGATACCGGATGAAAAATGTTCAAGTGCAAATAAAAGTATTTTAAACGTCAAGTTATGTCGGTGATTGGTCAATACATAACAACACAAGGAAATATCGTATCAGCTTACAGGACTATTCACCTTTATTGGCAGAGGGGAAAATGCTTAACATGCCATGGTATGGCTGCGTTCAAAGATTGATTCAACATCTTCAAATTGGATATGACGTGGAATGTCATGATGCAGACGCGCATAAAAATTGACTTCATTAATCCAGGTCGAGCAAATCATTACGACGGGCCTGATGACAGCGGTACTTTTCAATAAATTTCAGCAGATGTTTCTGGATATGCGTGTTGGTATGGTAAATCAGGTAAGTTGCTGCTGAACCACAATCCAGACAGCCCTGTTCCAGATAAATTTCTTCATTATTCAACCAGCAACATTGCACCGTAAAAAATGCCCGAATCGCCTCGGTACCTAAAGTGTCCATATCTGATGCCTCTTTCTGGGACTAAACCATTAAATGATAATTATTCTCATTTATTATGCGGCAATGTGTGGCGAATAGCTAGGTTTAGCTTACTCGCCACTCAGCAGTTTTGTTGTTCTTTTCCCAGACTAAGCCGTTTTTATAATCAATTGATGACAATAGATCCGATTTTAATCGATAAGATAAAGACGCCCAATCTTCAACAGTAATACTGATCAGTTAAGGCGTTTAGAAATAGACTCTTTAATTTTTTAGTCGTCCAGGGCGGAGTCTTAAGGTTTTAAATCAAAAACTTGTAAATCAGTTGTTACTTTGGTTTCGCCCAGCGGATGACTTTTCCAACTATCAAATATAATCATGAATTTTAAAAAGAAAATGCCAGTCAATTTCTTAACTGACTGGCATTGTGGTTTTAAACAGGGCTTTTTTTGTGCATCTTATTGGTCCAGACCAGGCCACTGGCGTTGCTCAAAGGCGCTGTCCCAGAATAACCATTCCAGACGGGCCGCATGCGTATAAGCCACGCACAGCCGTGTGGAATTCTTCGCCTGAATAGGTATCCACCCAGGCCTGATAAGGATTATTCGGTGCAGAATTATCGACTATATCTTTGCCGACTTCTGCATAAATCCAGAAACATGGCAGTAACGAGGCCAGCACCACCGGGTAGCTTTCTGACCAGGCAGTTGAAGTGAGATAAGAGGTATAATGATGGCAAGCCAGCGTCAGAGGAGTAGTTTCGAACTGGTCTTTGCTAATGCCAAAATCCTGCATAAAACCGTCATGCAGGCTACGCTCCACCACAATCGCAATTTTGGCGGCTTCAGCAAACTGAATCACATCATCTGCCTCAAATGCTTTGGCGGCACAGACTGCCAGTGCACGGCCATGCAGGGCCAGGGTCTTCTGATAAAGCCCGAGATTACGTTGCCATACCTCTTGTGAAAAACTCATGCTGAAAATCCTTCGCAGTTCAAGTTAAACCATGCGGCACTATAGCAAAGATCGGGCTGTTTAAAAGATCGGCAAATTTTAAAATCAGAAAATAAGATAAAACAGCTCAGGAAGTGCTTTGGTTTATGCGCTAAAAGTTTCATAATTAGCTTAACTTTTCCTATTCGTATTGCTGCTCTTTCGCAGCCATACATTTATTTAATTTATCCAAGGTCGTTGTGTATGTTGAAACATTTTGGTTTCTCGATTGCATTTTCGATCGTGTGTCTTGGTTTGTCTGCGTATTGGGGTTATACCCATGGTCCTGAAGCAGGCCTGCAAACCATGCTCACAGCGCTAACCATCACCGCTATTCTGGCGATTATGGAAGTGTCGTTGTCCTTTGATAACGCGGTTGTTAATGCCTCAGTCCTACGGGGTTGGGATCATTTCTGGAAAATGCTGTTCCTGACAGTCGGTATTCTGATTGCAGTCTTCGGGATGCGTCTGATCTTCCCGGTGGTTATTGTTGCAGTGACTGCAGACCTGGGCTTTATGGAAGTGGTACGTCTGGCCCTGAATGATCCGAAAGAATATTCAGCGCGTTTAATGGCACATCATCCTGAGATTGCTGCTTTTGGTGGTGCTTTCCTGTTGATGGTATTCCTGAACTTCTTCCTGGATGAAGAAAAAGACACGCACTGGTTCAGACGGGTGGAACGCCGTCTGTCCAATCTGGCCAATGTACCAGCGATGTCGGTGTTTATCGCACTGGTGGCCTTGTTAATCATGGCAGCCAATGTCGATGAAGCCAAGCGTCTGGCAGTGACTATGGCCGGGATCTGGGGCATCGTAATTTATATCGGTGTACAGGTTCTGAGTCATATGCTCGGTGGTGAACCGGAAGTCGATGAAGAAGGCAATGCGATTCGTCATGATGAAAATGGCGTACCGACGGGTGTAGTGAAAGCCGGTATTGGTGGTTTCCTCTATTTAGAAGTCCTGGATGCCTCTTTCAGTTTTGATGGCGTGATCGGTGCCTTTGCGATTACCTCAGACGTGGTCATCATCATGC
>SMFC01000123.1_pt1 | contig 16774 bp, 16 predicted proteins | sample 2456331 | NCBI WGS metagenome assembly SMFC01 (sample SAMN10132608, study PRJNA489261) | soil metagenome | isolation source: day120 control-loamy sand soil ammended | place: USA
GATGCTTTAACTGAAATTTTAAATTCCTGAAAATCCAGACGGTCTAAAATGTCGATATGACGCATCGCAGATTCAAGCAATGCTGCGCCTGTCGGCTCGCCATATTTCTTTTGAATGTCTTTTTCGAGTGAACCGGCATTGACACCAATCCGCATTGAAATATCATTATGACGTGCTGCTGCCACCACTTCACGAATCTTGGCTTCTGAACCGATATTGCCCGGGTTAATCCGCAAACAGTCTGCACCGAAGTCCGCAACTGCCAAAGCAATTTTATAGTCGAAGTGAATATCAGCCACCAAAGGCACATTCACCTGCTTACGAATTTCACCAAATGCTGCCGCCGCTTCCATCGTAGGCACAGAAACCCGCATGATGTCTGCACCGGCATCGACACAGCGCTGGATCTGTGCAACCGTGGCTGCCACATCACAGGTTTCAGTATTGGTCATAGACTGGATACTGATTGGTGCATCACCACCCACATAAACTGAACCGACACGAATTTTACGTGTTGGACGACGTTTAATTGGATTTACGATCATGGTTTTGCTCTACTCTTGATCTGTTAAGGTGACAAACGGAATTCTGCTTTTCCGTTTACGGTATAAGGTGACAATGAAATATTTTCATTATTCAGGCTGAGTGATACAGCTGCCGCATCATCAAGACGAATCTGGAATGGCGCTTCACCATTGAGTTGCAAACTCGATGCCTGACGGCCAGTCGCTAAAACGTTACCGGCTGAATCGACGATATGCACAGAGGTCGGACGGTTAAAATCGAGTTTTAGCTGGTCGCCAGACAGTGCGGCGCCTGCATCCAGATTCAGAATCTCGATATTGGAAGCACCGACTCCAGAAACTTCACTGCTATTTTGCGAATTACTGCTCGACCAGTTTTGAATCATGGCAAACAGTGCGCCCAAAATTAGCAGCAAGACCAGCGTAATAAAAATGCGCTTTAACCATTTACGGTTACGGTCACGCTTGGAACCTGGCAATTTCCCCATAATTTTGATGGGGGAATTATTCAGCGCATGATTGGGCAACAAACCCGTATCATTGGTATAAATTTCATCAAAACGCTGAATAATAGTCGACGCATCTACACCCAAAAGTTTGGCATAGATCCGGTAATAGCCTTTGATAAAAGTCGCCTCAGGCAAAGACTTATATTCATCCTGCTCAAGTGCAGTCAGGGTTTTGACCGGAATATTCAGCTCTTTGGCCACATTTTCCAGATCACGTTGCTGATTGAGACGAATCTGGCGCAAGTACTCGCCCGGACGTTGAATATTTCCTAACGCATTTGGAGCTACGCTCGAATGATTCGAAGGTGAATTAGGATTTACTTCCATACGGCCTCAGTACTGTACTGTAATTGCAAATAACGTTGGTATTCCTGGCTTTCAGGAAACAATGCACGTAACTGGTTCACCAATACCTGCATCCCCAACTGATCACCACTGGCACGCGCAGTGCGAATGCCAACCCAGAGCGCACGGGCACCCTGATTTTTCTGTCCCACACCACGCGCAAACTGTTGATACAGTTGTGTCGCTGCCGGGAACTGCTGGTTTAAATAAAAAATTTCTGACAACTCTAACATTGATATATATGAATCGCGATTCGCCTGAAGCGCCTGTTTGAATGATTTTTCAGCATTCACCACATCGCCCATTTTCAGGTAAATACGTCCCATATTTTCCAGCGCACGGAAACGCTGATCATAACCTAAAGTTGCACCGGCAATGTTAAACTGCTCGATCGCATCATTATAGCGTTCTAGCTGATATAAATACGTGCCATAGTTGTTGCGTGCCTGTGCATTTTTCGGATCTGCCGAAATTGCACGCTTGAAATAAGCATCTGCTTTCTCAAGATTGAGCTGACTACCTTCCTGTTGCAATAGCACGCCCATCATCATATTCGCTTGCGAATCACGCGGAGTCGTTTCGAGTGCCTGATCCAGCGCACGTTTGGCTGCATCCAGATCACCTGTTCTTAAATACTCTGCCGCCAATTGGGTACGGACTTTGGTGGCTTTTTCAGGATCTTTCTGACCCAAATCTGGCGTTTGACATGCAACCAAAGCTAAAGACACACATACTGTTGAAATCAAAGCAATTTTAGATGTTAGATTTCTCAACTGGCGACCTCTTATTATCCTTGTGAACGCATAATCTCATTTGACTGCGCAATTTTCTTTTTCCACTGTTCCGCACGACGGGTACGATCAGCCACTTGACCTACAAGCTGTCCACACGCCGCATCAATATCATCACCGCGTGTCTGACGAATCGTACACACAAAACCGGCATCAGACAAAGTTTTTTGGAAAGAAATAATGCGGTTACGGCTTTAACGCCCATAAGGCGCGTGCGGGAAAGGGTTGAATGGAATCAAATTAATCTTGCTCGGCAAGTTCTTCAGCAGCTTAATCATTTGCTGTGCATGTTCAGGATGATCATTCACACCATCCAGCATCACATATTCAATGGTGACGTGTTTACGTGAACTTTCATTACCATCTTTGGCAATATAACGCTGACACGCCGCAATCAGTTGTTCTAACGGATATTTCTTGTTGATTGGCACCAGTTCATTACGCAGTTCGTCATTTGGTGCGTGCAATGAAATGGCCAGTGCCACATCAATGTCTTTGACCATTTGATCAATTTTCGGCACCACACCTGATGTCGATAAGGTCACGCGACGTTTCGACATGCCATAAGCAAAGTCGTCCAGCATAATGCGCATGGAATTGAGTACGGCATCGTAGTTAAGCAGTGGTTCGCCCATGCCCATCATGACCACATTCGTGACTGAACGTTCACGATCTGCCACAGGTACATCTTCCATATAGGAATAGTTCGCCACCCACAACTGACCAATGATTTCTGACTGATCTAAATCGCGCTGAAAACCCTGTTTACCGGTTGAACAGAATGAACAGTCCAGTGCGCAGCCCACTTGAGACGAAATACACAAGGTACGACGTAGGCCGCTACGATGTTCAGCAGGAATCAATACAGTTTCGACAAGAGAGCCGTCACCATCACCGACACGGAAGACCCATTTCCGGGTACCGTCTTTAGAATAATTTTTATGCACCACTTCGGGCGCTTTAATTTCACAAATACGTTCCAGTTTTTCACGCAGTTTGCCCGAGATATTGGTCATCTCGGCAAAATCGGTCACGAAAAATTGGTGAATCCATTTCATTACCTGCCCGGCACGAAACTTCTTCTCCCCCATATCCTCAAAGAATTTCTCCATTTGCGGACGAGACATGCCGAGTAGGTTCACTTTTTCCACAGCATTCTGCTGTGTGGGAGTGGACGGAGATGGTTGCTGTGCAGCTGAAACTGCAGATACAGCGACGACTTCAGTACTCATGTGTATTACCTAAACCATGTCTAAAGATCAAAGGAGAAGCTCAATATGTGAGCAAAGAATTATTCAAAGAATAAAAAAACCAGATAAGTATAATAACACTTATCTGGTTTGAATACTGCGAATTAACGAGTACGTGGAGCAATCTCAGTTTGAGCGAAGAAGTAGTTAACTTCACGGTCAGCTGATGCTACAGAGTCAGAACCGTGAGCAGCATTTTCGTCGATGCTTACAGCGAAATCTGCACGGATTGTACCAGGAGCAGCTTCTTTAGGATTCGTCGCGCCAAGGATGTCACGGTGAGCAAGAACAGCGTTTTCACCTTCAAGAACTGAAACAACCACTGGACCAGAAGTCATGAAAGCAACAAGATCAGCAAAGAAACCACGTTCTTTGTGCTCAGCGTAGAAGCCTTCAGCTTCAGCTTGAGTCAAGTGTTTCATTTTAGTTGCAACAATTTGAAGACCAGCTTTCTCGAAACGAGCAAAGATGTCGCCGATGTGGTTTTTAGCAACTGCGTCTGGTTTTACGATAGATAAAGTACGTTCGATAGCCATGATAGGCTCCTTAAGTCAATTGTTGACATGAAAATTTGGCGCATTATACCGAGATAATGCGCACTTTTCTGCTTTTACACTGTAAAAATATGCTTTTTTCAATCGGGCACTTAACGCGCTTCGTCAATCCATGCCATTTGAATCGCTTCCAGCAGACCTTCTGTGGATTTAGTCGGGTCATCTGCAAACTCAGGCAAGGCACATACCCAGGCGTGTAAATCAGTAAAACGAATCCACTGCGGGTCCACATCTGGATGCGCTTCGTAGAGTTCAATCGCGATATCGAGGGTATCAGTCCAACGTAAACCCATCTCTATTTCTCACCATATTTGCTTTAATGCTGTACTTTAGCAAATTTATAAAAATCTGCGAGCTTTCGCCCCAGTTTTCACTTATTTTTTACAACATAATATTGAGATAAGGTGCGCTCAGCACAATGACCACGGCCATCATGCCTCCGATCATTGCCCCAACCGCGACATCACTTGGATAATGCAATCCCAGAATCATGCGCGATAAAGCCACCAGCAGCGTAAAAGGGAGCATCAACAGCAATAATAGCGGTGCAACATAACCCAAGACCGTGGTTGCCATTACCGCATGCAAGGTATGTCCAGACGGAAAACTAAAATGATCAAGCGGCCGCTCACCCAGTCGAATCACCTGATGCACCTGATAAGGTCTTGGACGTACAGTTTTTGTTTTGAGAATTTTATAAATCAGCGTACCGAACGTTCCACCCAAAATGATATAGAGCATCTGTAGCCCATACTCCAAGCCACGAAGTCCCCATGCAGCAAAACACATCACATACCAAAACACGCCATCCCCCAAACGGCTAATGATTTTAAAAAAAGCAGCGATTCGATTTGAGTGGGAGAGATGATTGAGGTAGACACAGCCTTTTAAATCTATTTCTAAAAATTTGAGTTTGGCATTGTGGATTTTCATCATGTTGCTCCCGCTCTTGTTTTAATTAGGTCATTTATTTTGCCTTGTGATTGAGTACAGAACCTGTTCAAACTGCTCTACAGGATGTTGCCATCCGACCTTCTGTGCACAGTGTGAAGCATACACACCCATTCTTCTAAGTGTGTGATAATCTGGTAACTTTAAGATATTGGCTGTTAAATCTTCTTGCAGACCCAGTGAGCTGAGCCAGCCTGTTCGGTCGTGTTGTACATGTAGATGTGCACAAGCATAATCATAAGCAATAACCGGTAGTCCACTGGCCATCGCCTCCAATACCACATTGCCAAAGGTTTCAACCTGACTCGCAAAGCAAAACACATCGGCACTGGCATAGGCTTCAGCAAGCTGTTGACCACGCAAACTCCCGGTAAACACAATCGAAGCATCATGATTCAACTGCTCTAAGCGCTGTCGGTCTGGACCATCTCCGACCACCACCAGACGCACATCCTGACAATGCATATGACGCAATGTGAAATATGCCTGAATCACCACTGGTATTTCTTTTTCAGGCGATAAACGCCCGACATACAACATGACACGGGTCTCTTTGGAAGCTCCCCAGCTCTGGCGTAGGGAATCAGAACGCCATTTAGGTGAAAAGGCTTGTGTATCTACCCCTCGCCCCACCACAACCAGTGGACACGTCACTCCAAATTTGCGGAGTGCTTCGGCAGTCTCACGACTCGGTACACAGGTAATTGCGGTATGATTATGAAACCATTTGAGATAATGCTGAATAGGTTTAACCAAGAATGCCAAATCAAAGAAACGGCTAAATTCCTGAAATGGAGAGTGAAAGCCGCTTGATACAGGAATTTCAAGGAATCTTGCAGTTTGCTGCGCGGCAAGCCCTAATGGGCCTTCTGTGACGATATGCACTACATCGGGTGCAAAGACTTCTACCGCATGGCGAACTTTTAGAAACTGCGGCCAACCGAACTGTAAGCCTGAATATTTGGGAATACGCTGTGCTTTAACCAAACATTCCCGATAGGGTTGAAATTCAGCACAGATGCCTTTTTGCTCGGGTCGAATCAATAAAATTTTATGCCCCTGTTTTTTCAGCCCTTTGCAGAGTTGTAACAGTGAATGGGCTACACCATTAATTTCAGGTGGCCATGTTTCGGTCACTATGGCAATTTTTAAGCGGGGGCGTACCAAATCTGCAAGCGCAGATGATTTTTGAGGACTTTTCAGACGTTGCTGTTTTAAGTCAAATTGAAAGCCATCAAGGAGTGCTTGTTGTTTTGTTAAGGCTTGGCTGTAGGGCTGATTCATGTCGCACCTATCTTACTTATTTATGTTTTAAGCAAAGCATAGGTGTTCTGTGTGACTGTTTGATGAAGTAGCAAAAACTTAATAATGGGTGCTATGCAACCCAAAATAAGCCTTCTGAATTGAATATCATTTTGGCTGTAAAAGCTTTTTGATCTTTAATAGTTAGAATTAATCCTTTGTAGTAATTAGGGTCATTACAATCAATAAATACATCACGCTTAAAAATATCTTTTATCTCAAAAACTAAATTGCTCTCAATAAAATCATTAATATTTATTAGATTCTTTTCTGTACTAATCTCAAATCCTAAGCATTTAACTTTCATGCATTTTCCAATAAAAAATCCCATAATAACGAGGTCTTTATAGCATAAAATTCAACCAAAAGAAGTATTAATTCTTTTCCTTATCAACGATTTTGTTTACTTGAATCCACGGTACGAAAAAAATAAAGCACTGCTTTATTCTTCTTGAGGCACGTAACGTTAATACTAACTTCATTATCACACAAAAAAAGCCCCTGTTAAAAACAGGGGCTTTTTGACTTAGACATTAGAACTTAGTTCTTTTCTTTGTCTACGATTTTGTTTGCTTGAATCCAAGGTACGAAAAAGATGTAAGCACTGCTTACATCTTTTGAGGCACGTAACACCAAAAATAAAAAACCCACTCAAAATGAGTGGGTCTTCGCATTCAAATCAATTGATTCGAGAAATTAGTTTTTCTCTTTATCAACAATTTTATTTGCTTGAATCCAAGGCATCATCGCGCGAAGTTTGTTACCCGTTACTTCAATACCGTGAGCAGCGTTTTGACGACGACGAGCAGTCATAGATGGGTAGTTCAACGCACCTTCTTGAATGAACATCTTCGCGTATTCACCAGACTGAATACGTTTAAGTGCATTACGCATCGCTTCACGAGACTGCTCGTTAATTACTTCAGTACCCGTTACATATTCACCATATTCAGCGTTGTTCGATACTGAGTAGTTCATATCCGCGATACCGCCTTCGAACATCAAGTCAACGATCAATTTAAGCTCGTGTAGACATTCGAAGTACGCCATTTCAGGCGCATAACCAGCTTCAACCAAAGTTTCGAAGCCCATTTTAACCAGCTCAACTGCACCACCACAAAGAACTGCTTGCTCACCGAAAAGGTCAGTTTCAGTCTCTTCACGGAATGAAGTTTCGATAATACCAGTACGGCCGCCACCTACGCCTGAAGCATAAGAAAGTGCAACGTTACGCGCGTTACCAGATGCATCCTGGTGAATTGCGATTAAGTCAGGAACACCTGAACCACGCTGGTATTCAGAACGTACTGTGTGACCAGGTGCTTTAGGCGCAACCATGATTACGTCAAGGTCAGCACGTGGAACAACTTGGTTGTAAAGAATCGAGAAACCGTGAGCAAACGCTAAAGTAGCACCTTGCTTGATGTTTGGCTCAATCTCGTCACGATAAAGTTGAGATTGGAATTCGTCTGGCGTCAAGATCATGACTACGTCAGCTTGCGCTACAGCAGCAGCAACTTCAGCAACTTTAAGACCTGAATTTTCAGCTTTTTTCCAAGAAGTAGAGTTCGCACGTAAACCTACAGTGACATCAACGCCAGAATCTTTCAGGTTAAGCGCATGCGCGTGACCTTGTGAACCGTAACCAATGATCGCTACTTTCTTAGATTGGATGATAGATAAGTCAGTGTCTTTATCGTAAAAAATTTGCATTGCTGTCTCCGCTTAATGCTTGTTTGTCGATGGTTAAAACTTTTTCGCCGCGCGCAATACCTGAAACGCCTGAACGCACCACTTCTAAAATGGTGTGTTCTGCAAGTGCATCAATAAACGCATCAACTTTTTCAGTCGTACCTGCGATTTGAATGGTATAAGTCGTTGGTGTTACATCGACAATCTGACCACGGAAAATATCTGCGGTACGCTTAATTTCGTCGCGAGATGAACCCAATGCTTTGACTTTGATCAGCATCAGTTCACGCTCAATGTGCGCACCTTCAGACAGGTCAACCACTTTCACCACTTCAACAAGCTTGTTGAGTTGCTTGGTGATTTGCTCAATCTTGTGATCATCGCCATAAGTGGTCAAAGTCAAACGAGAAAGTGTTGGATCTTCAGTTGGCGCAACGTTTAATGTTTCGATGTTGTAGCCACGCTGTGAGAATAAGCCCACTAAACGGGAAAGCGCACCTGCTTCATTTTCAACAAGTACAGAGATGATATGTCTCATGCTGTGCGCTCCCCTTTTGCTAACCACATATCTTGCATCGATTGACCTGCAATCAACATCGGATAAACATGCTCAGTACGATCAACCATGACGTTAATAAATACGCACTTGTCGTTAATCGCCATCGCTTCTGCAAGTTTCGACTCAAGCTCATCGGCATGATCAATCTGAATACCGACGTGACCATACGCTTCCATCAACTTGGCAAAGTCAGGCAGTGACTCTACATAAGAGCTAGAATGACGACCTTCGTAATTCATGTCCTGCCATTGTTTCACCATACCTAAAGCACGGTTATTCAGGCACAAGATTTTTACGTTCAAGCCATATTGCTTACAGGTCGAAAGCTCTTGGATACACATCTGAATCGACGCTTCACCCGTAATACACACCACCTGTTGATCCGGGAAGGCAAGCTTCGCAGCCATCGCATAAGGCAAACCTACACCCATAGTGCCTAGGCCACCTGAGTTGATCCATTGACGCGGACGCTTGTATTTGTAATACATCGCACCAAACATTTGATGCTGGCCTACGTCCGAAGTAATGATCGCTTCGCCATTGGTCACTTTATCCAATACCTGAACCACTTGTTGTGGCTTCATCACACCATCAACACCTGCTGCATAACGACCGCCATGCACTTTGCGCCATTCATTAATCTGAGACCACCATGCCGCAATCACTTCAGGGTTTGGCTTGGAAACATTGAGCTGTTTCAACTGGTTCAACATTTCAGTCAATACCGGCTCTACCGCACCGACAATTGGAATGTGCGCCATAATGGTTTTTGAAATCGTCGCCGGGTCGATGTCAATATGAATCACTTTGGCATTCGGACAGAATTTTGCCGGATTGTTGGTGACACGGTCATCGAAGCGCGCGCCTACACACAGAATCACATCTGCATTGTGCATGGTCATGTTGGCTTCATAAGTACCGTGCATACCGAGCATACCGATGAACTGTTCATCATCACCCGGGAATGCGCCCAAGCCCATTAAGGTATTGGTTACCGGATAGCCCAATAGATGCGCAAGCTCTGTCAATTGTGCAGATGCATTGCCTTGAACCACACCACCACCCGAATAAATTACTGGGCGCTTAGCATTGACTAATTCTTCAATCGCTTTACGAATTTGACCTGAGTGACCACGAAACGGTGGCTGATACGAACGCATCTTCACTTTTTCCGGGTATTCGTAAGCAAATTTTTCTGCAGGATTGGTCGCATCTTTAGGAATATCAATTACGACAGGGCCTGGACGACCAGATGACGCGATATAGAATGCTTTTTTGATGATTGCAGGAATTTCGCTGGCATGACGCACCTGGAAACTATGCTTCACGATTGGACGTGAAATGCCGACCATATCGGTTTCCTGGAATGCATCTTCACCAATCAGATGACTCGCAACCTGACCTGACAAAATCACCATCGGGATTGAGTCCATATAGGCCGTTGCAATTGGCGTTACCGTATTGGTTGCGCCCGGACCTGAGGTCACCAACACCACACCAGTCTTACCTGTGACGCGTGAGTAAGCATCCGCCATGTGACCGGCAGCTTGTTCGTGACGTACGAGGTAATGATTGATTTTGTCTTGTTGAAATAGCGCATCATAAATATGAAGAACTGCGCCGCCTGGGTATCCAAAAACATGTTCAACGCCTTCGTCCGCTAATGCGCGAACAAGCATTTCACCACCAGATAGAAGTTCCAACGTGATTCACCCTAATATTATGACACTGCACAAATGGGAGGCATTTGCAGTGTTTCATTTGTTAACTGTCTGCACTGTTATAGCACACAAATTTCATAGTTTTCATAGCAATAGGAAAAAAATCTGATCTCTTGGCTGTTCGAGCAATACAAGACCTAAAACATGTTGGGATAAACATATTTTGCTTAGCTTTGTTCAATTTCTCGGCTAGAGAAATCGCCCACTGCATGAAATGACACTTAGTCGAAGGGTGATCGATTAAGGCATATAAAACTATTGCAGCATTCTTGTGTTTTCAGGCTTTAAAGTCAAGTTTAAAAAACAGGCAATATGCGCTTAAAAACACCTGATTTGCTGTTTTTAACAGCGATCTAGAGCAAGGACAGTAATAAAGAATTAATCTAATAATATTTAATCCAATAAAATTCATAAACTTATATATTTAATTTTATAAATTTTTAGTATGTCTTATATAAAAAAAATGAATGAATTTTTAATAAATCCAGTGAAGTTGTTTATCAATAAATTTTGTGTCTGAAAATTTGCTCACCACTTCTACAAACGAGATGCAGAAGCTGTTCGATCCGTGATCATGAATAGAGCGGATAAAAATTCATTATTTTTACTGTGAAAATCACTACAATGTTTTGTAGTATTTTATGGCTAGAACACAGAGGCTCAAAAACAATGAAAATATCTTTTTATCGATGCCAAGGGCACCACGCACTATACAAAAACACCGCCCCCGAAAACAGCGAAAAAAGCCACAACTGTCGATACCTATGGCTGGAAAAACTCGGCACCGACACCGCCTAGAACGAATGAAACTGAAGTGCAAACAGAAAATAGTACTCAAGAACAACTGCAACAGCCTCAAATTCCTGCGAATCAGGATCAGCAGCAACGTGAAGCCAACGAAGCCTTAGAACAATCGAAAAATCGCGCAGTGGCTTTATAAGCGACCTCCACTATGGAACTGATCATTTTTTCTTAGGGAAATGCCTGCGCAAAATTCACTTTTAGGTGCATTTTGCGCTATGCTGTGCAACAGACTTTTTTCACCGTAATTCACTGATACGTTTATGACTACTCACATTGATTCCGAATATCAAGCCAGTGCGATCGAGCCTCAAGTCCAACAGGATTGGGAATCTCGCAAAGCCTTTAAAGTTGCCGACAAAGTAGAAGGTCCACGTCGTTATATTCTCTCGATGTTCCCTTACCCAAGTGGCAAACTGCATATGGGTCATGTGCGTAACTATACGATTGGTGACGTGATCAGCCGTTTCCATCGCTTAAAAGGTGAAACGGTCCTGCAACCGATGGGTTGGGATGCTTTCGGTCTACCTGCTGAAAACGCAGCGATTGCACACCAGGTTGCTCCGGCAAAATGGACATTTGAAAATATCGCTTACATGCGTGACCAATTAAAGAAATTGGGTCTAGCTGTCGATTGGGATCGTGAATTTGCCACCTGTACCCCTGAATACTATCGTTGGGAACAATGGCTATTTGTTCAGCTTTATAAAAAAGGCTTAATTTACCGTAAACTTTCAACTGTAAACTGGGATCCGGTCGATCAGACTGTGCTTGCCAACGAACAGGTTGAAAATGGTCGCGGCTGGCGTTCAGGTGCATTGGTTGAAAAACGTGACATTCCAATGTACTACTTCCGCATTACCGATTATGCGCAAGAATTATTAGATGATCTAGACACATTGAAAGACGGTTGGCCTCAACAAGTTCTGACCATGCAACGTAACTGGATTGGTCGCTCACAAGGGATGGATATTACCTTCCCTTCAGCAAATCCAGAAATCTACGCTGAAGGCTTAACAGTCTTTACCACACGTGCTGACACGTTGATGGGCGTGACTTATGTTGCTGTTGCAGCAGAACACCCAATGGCACTCAAAGCTGCTGCTCTCCAATCAGAAGCAGGCAACCCTGAACTTGCTGCATTTATTGAAGAATGTCGTATGGGTTCAGTTGCTGAAGCGGATCTTGCGACTGCCGAGAAGAAAGGTATGGCAACAGGCCTGTCTGTTAAGCATCCTGTGACTGGTGAAGAAGTTCCGGTCTGGATCGCCAACTATGTGTTGATGTCTTACGGTTCAGGTGCGGTGATGGCGGTGCCTTCACACGATGAGCGTGACTTCGAATTTGCCAATAAATATGGCTTAAGCATCAAACAAGTCATTGATGCCAAAGGCGCTGACGATAGCGACTTTTCTGCAACAGAATGGCAAGAATGGTACGGTTCGGTGACTGGGGTGTATCGCGTCAGCGTTATTGGGGTTGCCCAATTCCAATGATCAACTGTGAAAAATGTGGTCAGGTTCCTGTACCTGAAGAGCAACTTCCAGTGGTCTTACCGACTGATGTCGTACCTGATGGCTCGGGTAATCCATTGAACAAGATGCCTGAGTTCTATGAAACGTCATGCCCAAGCTGCGGTGGCGACGCGCGTCGTGAAACAGATACGCTAGATACCTTCGTAGAATCATCTTGGTACTATGCACGTTATGCATCGCCTGACTTTACCGATGGCATGGTAAAACCTGAAGCAGGTCAAACCTGGCTGCCAGTCAACCAATACATCGGTGGTGTTGAACACGCCATTCTGCATTTGTTATACGCACGCTTCTTCCACAAACTGATGCGTGATGAAGGCGTAGTCCAAGGCAATGAACCATTCACCAACCTTTTAACTCAAGGTATGGTACTTGCAGATACCTTCTACCGTGAAGCGGATTCTGGCAAAAAAACCTGGTTTAACCCGGCCGATATCGAACTGGAAAAAGATGAAAAAGGCCGTGTGCTATCTGCGAAATACACAGGCGATGGTCAAGAGGTTGTGGTTGGCGGTCAGGAAAAAATGTCGAAATCGAAAAATAACGGTATCGACCCGCAATCGATTATTGACCAGTACGGCGCAGATACGGCACGTGTGTTCATGATGTTTGCAGCACCACCGGATCAATCGCTTGAATGGTCGGATGCCGGTGTTGAAGGTGCCAACCGTTTCTTGAAACGTGTATGGCGTTTGGAAACAGGTTTCCTTGAAAAAGGTAATGCTGCATCAAATATCGACAAAGCTGCACTTTCTACTGCTGCCCAAGACTTACGCCGTAAAACCCATGAAACCATCCAGAAAGTCGGTGATGACATCGAACGTCGTCATGCATTTAACACTGCAATTGCCGCGATGATGGAATTGCTAAACGCAAACAATAAGTTTGAAGCCAAAGATAACAATGACGTTGCGGTAGCACGTGAGTCGATCACTACACTTCTGACTTTGTTAGCTCCATTTGCACCGCACTTAAGCCAAACTTTATTGGCTGAGTTTGGGATTGAATTGAATTCAACCCTATTCCCTGCTGTGGACGAATCTGCACTGACACGTAATACGCAAACCATTGTGGTACAAGTGAACGGTAAGCTTCGTGGCAAACTTGAAGTTTCTGTGGGTGCATCAAAAGATGACATCTTGGCGCAAGCCAAAGCATTGCCTGAAGTTCAACAATTCCTGACTGGTCCAACCAAGAAAGAAATTGTGGTACCGAATAAATTGGTGAATTTGGTGGTTTAAATCCTGAAGAATGGTTTAAGCACTGCTTTAAACAATTCTGCAAGGGGATGAGGGCGAATAATTCACCTCTCCCTAACCCTCACTTGCGTTCAGTTTTAAAAGTTGTTTTAACTTGTGGTCTAAGTGCAGGCTTAGTCGGTTGTGGCTTCCATTTGAAAGGCACCAACCCAAGCTCGGCACCTGTGGCCTATTCTGTTATGAGCCTTTCTTTACCCCCCAATACTGAAGAATTACAAGAAAAGCTGGCGGTTTATTTAGGTGCTGCGGGCGTACAACTCAGTAATGCACCAGAAGCTTATGTTTTACGTGTTCTCGATTACACGCCGCGCCGCTTAGAATTAAACGGCAAGCTGGTAGAAACCTTGCTGCGTTTAAATGTAACCTTCCGCATTGAAGATGCGCAAGGCAATCCGGTGACCGAACCACGCACTGTGGTGGCAACGCGTACTTATCAATATGACATTGAAACAGTCAACACTGATGACCAGGAACAAAAGTTTCTCAATCAGGTGATTATTGATGATGTGGCACAGCAGATCGCGCGTCAGATTTCATCGAACCGCCTACCCTTGGCCAAACAAAATACCCCAGCGCAACCTGCTCAATAAGAACGCCTTATGAAACTTGACTATCTGCAAGCCCTAAAACGTGTCGATGAAGCTCGCGGTGCCTGGGTCTTGCATGGTCAAGAGCCTTTGCTAGAACAAAACCTGATCGATGCCTTTCGCACACATTGGCAAGCCAAAGACATCGAACGTCAACGTTATGATGTCAGTTCAGTTTCTGAGTGGAAAAATGTCTTTAATGCATTGAACAGTTTGTCATTGTTCTCAACCCAACTGGCAGTTGAAGTGCATGGCAATATCAAACCAGATGCCAGTAGCCTCAAACTGCTGAAAAGCTATTTACAACAAGACAGTGATAATCTGCTATTGGTCGTTATGCCCAAGCAAGATGCGAGCAGCCTCAAATCCAGCTTCTTCCAGACGGTTGAGGCCAATGGTGTCTGCGTTGCGCTTACTGCAAATTATCCACGCGATCGTCAGCAAATTTTGGCAGTTGAAGCAGAGAAACTGGGGATTAAACTGGCCCATGATGCCTGGCAATGGCTGGAACAGCATCATGAGCACAACTTGCTGGCAGCCAAAAACAGCCTGATGCGGGTCAGTGACACCTTTGCTGAAGTTGATGTGATTCAGATTGATCATTTATATGCCTGCTTACAGGATCAATCACGCTATAGCACCTATGATTTGAGTGATGCCCTGCTGCAAGGCAATCTCTCGCAATCGATCAAGATTTTCCAGTATCTGGTCGCTTCAGGTGAACCGATGAGCCTGATCTTATGGAGCCTGAGCAAGGAAATGCGTCTGTTGATGCAACTGTTTGAACAGCCGCAAAATGCCTTGCAAATTGGAATCTGGAAAACCAAAGTCGGGCTATATCAGCAAGCTTTACGCCGTCTCAGCCCACAACGCTTTTTGAGCTGGCCCCAGCTGTTAATCCGTATTGATGCAGCCATTAAAGGAATGTCCAAAGAGAACCCTGAACATCTCATCTTACAGGCCATTGCTGAAATGTGCGGTCAACGCTTATTTTTAGCGCCGAGTGCTTAACCAAAGAAACGTGCAAACCAGCCCTTGCCTTTTTTGCTTTCCTGAGCACGTAAATAACTCAACATATTATCGCGCACTGCATCGACATAGTCCTGATCATCATGTTGAATATGATTGATCAGCCATTTGGACAATAAACGATATAAATCATTTTCAATCGATTCTCCCTTCTCGAACTTGAGACGATAATCATTGAGTCGTTTCACAAATAATTCATGTATACCGCGATGCGAAGGTAGGTATTGATAACTGACCTGTTCCAGCAGGTTTTCTTCAAAGCTGAAATGTGACTGGGTATAATCGATTAAATCCTCCAAGACCTCTTTGATTCGATCGCGATCTCCTGTGCTTTTTACCTGCTCCAAAGCATTGATATAATCTAAAATTTGACGGTGCTGATTATCGATTACGTCGATTCCAATATTATAGCTTTCATTCCATTCCATCGTTAAACCCTCATCAATGTTGCGAGCAAAGTTGTATTATTTTTGCACAATAAATGTGCGTTTTCTTCTTAAGTGGTAAAACCATAATTTTTTTATGGAATTAAATCTTACAAGCTTTATTTATTTAAATCCATATATAAAACATGGGTTTTTAATTTTTTTTTCTACTTAATTTTCAACTGGTTTTTGCTCTCTGGACTAGAGGGAGGAAAATTAAGCCAGAAACAGCCTTAAAACAAATATCACACAACAAATCTAGTATGTTTGGTCTTATGTCTTTATTGATTCACACTCGATTTTATTTGTGCAGCGCTTTGATTGAAAAAATACTGTTGGGGACAGTGATCATTTTATTCAAGAGTCACCTGATGATCTTTTAAATAGGATCGATGTTATCTATAGAGGGTCAAATCCTGTTATCAATGTCAGAACAAGCAATTCATGGAGCATTTTAAAATGGTCTGTATGGACGATATTTTCAGAAATCAGCCAATAGAAAATAATTCTCATTATAATTCAAAAAATTCACGATTTATCCCAATTTCGCTTTTATAATCAATCCCTATCTTTGATCCGAATTCGTACTCAATATGCCAAAAATAAAACCGACGAAACTAATTATGGCCGCCGTGATTGCCATTGTGTTAATCGCTGCGGGGTGGTATTTCCTCAAACCTAAAGAACAGCCGCCACAGTATATTACTGCTGAAGTAACACAGGGTGATATTGAAAGTTCTGTACTGGCGACCGGTATTTTAGAAGCCACCAAAATGGTCAGCGTAGGTGCCCAGGTTTCTGGCCAGGTGAGACAAATGTATGTGGAACTCGGTGATCAGGTTAAACAGGGTCAGCTGATTGCACGAATTGATTCTGTTCGTCAGGAAAATGATTTAAAAACTGCTGAAGCCAGCATTAAAAACCAGATGGCACAGCTTGC
>SMFC01000041.1_pt1 | contig 16717 bp, 15 predicted proteins | sample 2456331 | NCBI WGS metagenome assembly SMFC01 (sample SAMN10132608, study PRJNA489261) | soil metagenome | isolation source: day120 control-loamy sand soil ammended | place: USA
TGAGTTTTTTTGTACAATAGGCGCATATATTATTGAGTGAATCATATGAGCACCCAAACACCTCCCAAAAAAAAGCCTCTGGTTAATTTACCTTTCCCGATCAAACAAGCGGAGCAAAATGCTGCGGAAGAAGTTCTGGAAGATTTAAGACCAAGACCGCAGCGTTATGCTGACCGTACCTGGATGCCGCCACGCGGTACGCGTCGTTCAATGGGTAAACGTTAATTGGTCGAACTCAAAAAGCTATGATGAGTCATGGCTTTTTTTGTGTAAATTTTTAGATATTCAGCAATTAATATTTCATCTATTTCCTTATTTCTCGAGCAGATAAAACCCTGGCCAGATTTTTCTCATTTCTCATTTCTCATTTCTCATTTAGTTGATCTATTGACCTTGCACATCTTATGCCCATAAAAAAAAGCCAATTCAGAAATTGGCTTTTAGAGAGATAAGTTATTAGCGAATGCTTTTACGTGCTTTATTTTCCGGTTTTGGTGGGGCAATTTCTCGCTGTTCTTGCCAGACATCAATAAAGTCTTTTTCATTAATATTATACAGCTCAAGTAGCGCTAAAATCACACCCCCAAACAGCATGGCACCTTCGGAATGACTCTGAAAATCGACCAGTTTGGTATTTAGATTATGCAGGATATCTTCAATTTCGAAGACCCGTTCCCGCCCATTGCTGTCGGTCGGATAGATCTGGGTATTTAAAATAATCCTCGCCAGACTTTTTTCATTTTCGGTCAATGGCAATTCTTCAATCAGCTCATCAGTCGCAGGATTTAAAATGACTGAATCGCGAAAAATCGTATGTAGGAAGTTTGCGCTTAATTTGGGTAGAGGCTTTTCCACAAAAGGGCGGAAAGATTGCGGGAAAATGACATTGCGTGAAATGCCTTTAAACATCGGTGCAATTTCTTCGACTTTATAACCTGCGATCCCGCATCCTAAAGACGTAATAAAATATTTATTTTTAGAATGGTTTTTGGTGTAAATCTTGAAGTCATCGATATAGTGCTGGATTTGTGACAGCGGCATTTGCTGCAAATGCTCGTTCATGGTTGGAATGGCATAGCTTTGACCCGACCAGCCACGACCGACGCCCATGACTGCACCAAAATGCTCAAGCGCTGTTCTTGCTGCGCCTGCGCTATGCTGACCCGCCAGATTGCTGCCAAAAACAAACACGGTATTTTCCGGAAGGGATTTAACAATACTTTCATCGTGATAGTGGTAAGTCATAATTGTCTATTCGAGGCCATCCTGATCTTCATGTTGCCTTTGATCGGGGTTGGGGTCAAGTAAAAAGCAGGGATGGCCTGAATGTTGAAAGACTGACTAAATATGAGAATTCTCAACATATTTCTCGACTGTCATCATCTGTTGGATTTCGGTATTTTGGCTATGGAATCTGCTCCGGCAAGTCTGAAATCTGCTAAAATTCCTGATCCGCATTCGAGTTGAGACATGTAGCTGTGACTGATAAGCAACCCTTTGAATTAGTAACCAGTTATCAACCCGCAGGTGATCAGCCACAGGCCATTGAAAAGCTGGTCAAGGGTATTGAACAGGGCTTTCATGATCAGCTTTTACTGGGCGTTACCGGGTCGGGTAAGACTTATACCATGGCCAATGTAATTGCACAGACCCAGCGTCCGACCATTGTCATGGCACATAACAAAACGCTGGCTGCACAGCTTTATGGCGAATTTAAAGCATTTTTCCCGAATAACGCCGTCGAGTATTTTGTCAGTTATTATGATTATTATCAGCCGGAAGCTTATGTGCCATCTTCAGATACTTTTATCGAGAAAGATGCCGCAATTAATGACCATATTGACCAGATGCGTCTTTCCGCGACCCGATCATTATTAGAACGTCGTGATGCAATTATTGTCGCATCAGTTTCTGCAATTTATGGTTTGGGTGATCCGAATGCCTACATGAGCATGTTGCTGCATGTGGTGGAAGGCGACCGCATTGGTCGTGATGACATTATCCGCCGTCTGGTCGAAATGCAGTATTCGCGTAATGAACTGGAATTCCTGCGCGGTACTTATCGTATTCGTGGGGAAATTATCGATATTTTTCCGGCAGAATCGGATCAGGATGCCATCCGGATTGAACTGTTTGATGATGAAGTCGACTCCATCCGCTGGTTTGATCCACTGACCGGAAAAATGGTGCGCAAAGTCCCGCGGGTGACGATTTATCCCAAAAGTCACTATGTCACGCCAAAAGACAATTTATCCCGCGCGATTGAAACCATTCGGGAAGAACTCAAAGAACGACTGGTGTTCTTTCGTGAAAATGACAAATTGCTGGAAGCGCAGCGGATTGAACAGCGTACCCGTTATGATCTGGAAATGATGCAGCAGTTGGGCTATACCAATGGCATCGAAAACTACTCGCGGCATTTGTCTGGACGTCCTTCAGGCGAGGCGCCGCCAACCTTGTTCGATTATATTCCCGATGATGCCTTGCTGATTATTGATGAATCGCATGTGACTGTGCCACAAATTGGTGCCATGTATAAAGGCGACCGTTCGCGCAAAGAAAATCTGGTGAATTACGGCTTCCGTTTGCCAAGCGCACTAGATAACCGCCCGATGAAATTTGAAGAATGGGAACGCATTGTCCCGACCACCGTTTATGTCAGCGCAACGCCAGCACGTTATGAACTGGAAAAATCGCAGCAGATTGTCGAGCAGGTGGTGCGTCCGACCGGTCTGATCGATCCTGAAATTGAAATTCGTCCGGTACTGACGCAAGTCGATGATGTACTTTCAGAAATTAATCTGCGCAAAGATATCAATGAGCGGGTACTGGTCACCACCTTGACCAAGCGCATGGCAGAAGACCTGACCTCTTATTTAAAAGAGTACGGGATTAAGGTCGCTTATTTACACTCGGATATCGACACCGTTGAGCGCGTCAAGATTATTCATGAGCTGCGTACTGGCGTACACGATGTGCTGGTCGGGATTAACCTGCTGCGTGAAGGTCTGGATATGCCGGAAGTGTCACTGGTTGCGATTCTGGATGCCGATAAAGAAGGTTTCCTGCGTTCTGAGCGTTCTCTCATTCAGACTATCGGGCGTGCTGCGCGTAACCTGAAAGGGAGGGCGATTTTGTATGCAGATCGAATAACTGACTCAATGCAAAAAGCCATTGATGAGACAGATCGACGTCGTGCCAAGCAGATTCAGTTTAATGAAGAGCATGGTATTACTCCGCGTAGCGCAGTCCGTCAGGTAATCAAGGAAATTGATACCGGTGAAATATTGGATGATGATTCAATTGAATTGAAAGCTTCTGATCAGGCGCGCGCGATCAGTGCAGATGAACGACATATCATGGCAGACCCGAAAATGTTTGCGAAGCATATTAACAAGCTTGAAAAGGAAATGCTGAAAGCCTCTAAAGAGTTACAGTTTGAGCAGGCTGCACGTCTGCGTGATGAAATTTTGCGCTTAAAAGCCCAGATGTTTGATTGATTTTTTTTACATGAAGTTTTATTTCGATGACCTAAAGTCAATCATAAACCAAACATAATGTAACAAATCAAGTGCTTGGATAAGGCTATTGTAAGAACAGAAAATTTTTAAATAAATATTTTGTGAACATATAATAGGTATTTTTATGACAACTCAAAATTCTTCAGGTACTGGATTGAAGCTGGCAAAAATTGCTGTGGGTAGTGCGGTTCTTCTTGGTTTGGGCGCGGCGACGATGGCCTATGCGCAAAATGAGCCATTAGCCACTGTTGAAAAAGTAGAACTGGACCGTTATTTGGGGACTTGGTATGAAGTGGCGCGCAAGCCTTTGTCTTTTCAAAATAAATGCGATCGTGATGTCACTGCAACCTATACCTTAAATGAAAATGGCAATATTGTGGTCGATAACCGCTGTATGAAAAAAGATGGTCAGCCCACCCAATCCTTGGGTGAGGCATTTGTGCAAGATCCACCGCAAAATACCAAATTAAAAGTCAGTTTCCTGCCCGACTTTATTCGCTGGATTCCGGTCGGGCGTGGCGATTATTGGGTCTTAAAACTGGATGAGAATTATCAAACCGTTCTGGTCGGTGAGCCTAAACGTAAATACATGTGGATACTGTCACGTAATCCGCAATTAGATAAAAATGTTGTAAACGAATATTTGCAATATGCACAGTCTGTGGGTTATGACCTGAGTGATGTGATTCATACCAAACAAACGCAAAGATAGAAATATCTTCTTAATCGAAACCATGCTTAGGCATGGTTTTTTATTTTTATGAGCAAAAATATATTTCAAAGTAGGGTAGTGATTTCACTTTAAATAGATGAAGCATCAAGCTTTCTAGTGTACTAATCGTTATAATGCCGGCGAATGAAAGTAGAGTTTGACTATGTATAAAGGCATTGCGTTATCTGTATTGGCCTCGGTGGTTTTCGGGGTGCTCTATGTATTTACGCCTTTCTTGCAGCCTTTAGATAGTGAACAGACCTTTGCCTGGCGCATGCTGGCCACGATTCCGTTTTTAACTGCCTTTATGTGGTGGTCGGGTGATCTGCAACATATCAGCAGTATCTTTAAGCGGGTTTTGCAGCAACCTGCCTTGTTGATCTGGCTGCTGATCAGCTCCCTGTTATGTACCACACAATTATGGCTGTTCTTGTGGGGCCCTATCAATGGCCGTGGCCTAGAAGTCTCACTCGGCTATTTTTTGTTGCCTCTGGTGATGGTGCTGGTCGGCTGTATGCTCTATAAAGAGAAATTATCATCATTCCAGATGGTCGCTGTCGCTTTGGCGGTATTGGGTGTGGGGCATGAGATCTGGCGAATTGGTTCAATTGCATGGGAAACGGTCTATGTGGCTTTGGCCTATCCTTTGTATTTCTTCATGCGGCGTAAATTTGCTACGGATCATCTGGGGGGCTTCTGGTGGGATCTATTTCTGATTTTGCCCGCTGCATTTTATCTGGGTTTTATTTATAGCGACTCGATGCAGCTCATGTTAAATCATTCTCATTTAATCTGGGCAGTATTGGTATTGGGTTTTTTGAGCGCACTGGGACTCGGTAGCTATATTCTCGCCAGCCGATATTTACCCTTTGTGATCTTTGGATTGTTGAGTTATCTGGAACCTGTGCTGTTGGCCTTTGCCTCGATGGCTTTGGGGGAGCGTGTGGAAGCTGGCGAGTGGCTGACTTATATTCCAATTTGGCTCGCCGTATTGGTGCTGGTGATTGAAGGGATTCTGCATCTATTTAAGCAGCGTAAACAGCAATTAGCGCTTAAGAAAAATCTGGCAAACTATCAGGATCGACTAGACTCTTAAAATTAAAAAGAGATCGAATGAATAAACAACATTTAACAAATTTCTGCTCCGTACGGGAAAACGCATGCTTTTAAAATTTTTGAATGCAAAATCATTTAGCTAATTGCAACTATTTCCCAGATTTATAGTGAATATACGTTAAAAACCACTCGTCTCGGTGAGCTTTTGATTCAAAGTTGCCTCCAATTCCATTACAATTATGGGGTTTTGAAATTTATGCCTAGATTTACAATTAATTAGAGGACGTATCTGTGAGCAAAGACACTATCGTTGCCCTACATGCAGAGCACCAAGGTCGCTGGAAAAACCGTGAAGAACTTGCGGAACGCATGATTGCCCTTGTTGGTCAGTTATATCGTGAAAAAAATATTGTAGCTACAGTTTATGGTCGCTCTTTAATTAACCGTTCTGTGATTCAGATCTTGAAAGCACACCGCCGTACTCGCGTACTCGATGTTGAACTTTCGGTTGTAAATACATTCCCAATTCTTGAAGCATTGGCGAAAGTTGAGAACATCGGTTCTGCTGAAGTTGATCTAGGTAAACTTGCTGTTGAATTTAAAGAAAAAGGCGGCGACATCGATGCATTTGTTGCAGACGCTGTTAAATCTCTAGAAGGTAATGCTGCTGCTGTAGAACATAAAGACGTAGTTCTTTATGGTTTCGGTCGTATCGGTCGTATCCTGGCACGTTTGATGATTGGTCAATCAGGTCTGGGTCGCGGTCTTAGCCTGAAAGCAATCGTGGTTCGTAAATCATCTGATGGTGATTTGGAAAAACGTGCATCTCTACTGCGTCGTGACTCGATTCATGGCCCATTTGCAGGCACGATTTCTGTAGATGAAGAAAACGAAGCAATTATTGCAAACGGTAACTTCATTAAAGTGATCTATGCGTCTAATCCTTCTGAAGTGGATTACACAGCATATGGTATTAACAATGCACTTGTGATCGACAACACTGGTAAATGGCGTGATGCTGAAGGTCTTGCTCAACACCTGAAATGCCCGGGCGCTGCTCGTGTTATTTTGACTGCACCTGGTAAAGGTGACATGAAGAATGTGGTTTACGGTGTGAACCAGGCGGACATCCTTGCTGAAGATAGCATCATCTCTGCTGCAAGCTGTACGACTAACGCAATTACTCCAACACTGAAAGTATTGCATGATAAATACACCGTGTTAAATGGTCATGTTGAAACAGTTCACTCGTTCACAAACGACCAGAACTTGATCGATAACTACCATAAAGCGGACCGTCGTGGCCGTGCTGCAACATTGAACATGGTTATTACTGAAACTGGCGCAGCGAAAGCAGTTGCTAAAGCGCTGCCAGCACTTCAAGGTAAATTGACAGGTAATTCTGTACGTGTTCCTACGCCAAATGTATCACTTGCAATTCTTAACCTGACTTTAGGTCAAGACGTTGATCGTGATGAAGTAAACGAATATATTCGTCAGATTTCAATCGGTTCGATCCTTCAAGGTCAAATCGGTTATACCAACTCGACTGAAGTGGTCTCTTCTGACTTTATTGGTTCACGCACTGCAGGTGTATTTGACGCGCAAGCAACAATCACTTCAGGCAACCGTTTAACTGCTTATGTTTGGTACGATAACGAAGTGGGTTATAGCTGCCAGGTATTACGTATTGCTGAACAAATGGGCGGCGTAAGCTATCCTAAAGTTCCTGCAGAAACAAATGCATAATTTGTTGATGTAGTTTAAAAAAGAGTCTCTATGGAGGCTCTTTTTTTATACTTATTTTTTATTGAAGTCGGGTGGATTCGATTCAATCACGAAATGTAAATCAGCTTGCTGACGAAATATTAATCTGTTAGCTTACAAAGAGTAAGTATATTAAAATCAGTAAGTAATAAAATCCCGAGATAGATTTATGACAAATTATGCAATTAGTCCGTTATTAGGACAGGTTTTATCAACTGAATGTCCATCACGTCAAATATTGGAACATCTTGCCAATAAATGGTCGGTCTTGGTGTTGCGTTGCCTGAGTGAAGGTGTGCATCGTTTTAGTGAACTGAAACAACGGATTGAAGGAGTGAGTGAAAAGATGCTCTCCCAGACTTTAAAAGTGCTGGAACAAGATGGTTTTGTGCTCAGAACGGTTTATCCGGTTGTGCCACCAAAAGTGGAATATCAGTTGACCATTACCGGTTCACAAGCTGCAGATAAAGTGATGCAAATGATTCACTGGATTGAACGTGGTTTACCAGAAATTTTAGAAAATAAACAACGTGTTGCCAAATAGAAGCTAAATTGCTTTTGGGGTAGCAAGAGATGAAAAAGTCAGAAAATCTGTTGGCTACTTTACTGGCAGTGTATGCAATCATTTTAGTTTTATGCATTGCGATTTATGCAATCTTCAAACTTTTAGATGTTGATATTGCTTTAGCGACCAATCTCTTGCTTTGGTCAGCAACGATCTTTGCACCGCTTGCAATATTAATGACCTATACCAGTTGGCGAGAGCAGAAAGGGGTAGAAGTAATTGCTAATTATTGTAAAGGACTAGTTATTCAACTTGTTGAGCTTGAGCATCTTAGTAATCAAATATGTAATTATTTAATTTATAAACCTGATCGAAATGAAAGTATAAAAATATTGAATAAAAAATTTATATCTATATTTAATGAGCAAGAAGATGCTTTTAAATTTTTAGGTAAAGCAATATCTGATGGAGAATTAAAAGACCAAATTAGGAGATTTCAAAATCAATGTTTGCTTAACTATGTAAGATATAACGCACTGGTTGGTAGTGAAAATTTGGAACATATCGCGAATATTACACCTCAATTAGGTAGTATTCATCGAGAACAAAATTCTAATCTTAGAACAGAGTTAATGAAGTATGTACTTTACCAAAAGGAATAAACCGATCGATTTATTCCTTTGTGAATCAAGCATTTTGCATTTTCTTAAAATCCAAGCGATCAATCAGTAAAATTCCAATCGAGAAAATAAAGCCAAGGATCACGCAACCGATCCATTCAAACTGCTCCCAGGCATAGACTGCACCAAGCGAACCTAAAGCGGCACCACTAAAGTAAATCGTCATATAGACTGCATTAATACGTGAACGCGATTTAAGATCAATCCGATAAACCAGATTCTGATTCAAAACATGGAAGGCTGTCAGACCAAAGTAGGCCATCAGCACACCAATCGCATAGATTACAATATTGTGCTGGGCAAAATATAAGGGCAGTGTAGAGCCGAACATCAGGACAATGCATAGCTTGGCGACCAGATTTTCTCTACCTTGTCCTACGGTTTTGCCTGACCAGCTTGATGAATAAATCCCGATCACGCCCAGTAAGCCAAATAACCCAATTTCGAAATCGGTGAAATAATAAGGTGCATTGCCTAATACAAAAGTCATCGAGGTAAAGATCATCGATAAAATTCCAAAACCCAAGGCACCCGCACAGGCACGCCGGATTAAATGTGGATTCTGACCTGCAAGGCTAAACAAAGAGCGGTAAATGTCACCAATAGTTAAGCCTGCCTGAGCTTGAGTATCGGGTAGTTTTTTCCACATGAGTGCTGCAAAGAGCAAGGTGATCACACCGCTGGATAAATACACACCTTCCCAAGACCAGTAAGTGGAAACAAAGCCGGCAAAGGTACGTGACAGAATAATTCCCATCACCAACCCACTCATCAGCTTACCCACTGTAGCAGCGCTGGATTCAGGTGGGCTAATGGTCGATGCAAAAGGAATTAAGATCTGCGCCGAGATTGCGCCAAAGGTGGCACACAAGGTAAACAGATATAACATTGATAAAGTCGTACTGAATGAAAGCAATATCTGCGAAATGGCTGCAAAGACCATCAGGTTAACGATCAGTTTGCGTTTATTCAGAAAGTCTCCCAAAGGAACCAAAAGCATTAAGCCGAGGACATAACCAATCTGTGCAATCACCACGGCAAAACCGGCCTGACTGGTACTAATGCCCAGACTTTTCTCGATTGAATAGATCAGAGGCTGGTTAAAATAGGCAGAGCCTGCACATAAGCCACATGCCATTGCCATCAATAATACAAATTGTGATGACAATGGACTGACAGATTTCCTTTCTGAATTGCTCATAGGCCCGACTCTTTTAACATTGCCTACACTATAGGCAGTTGCACGACAAAGCAGAAATAATTAAAAACAATCAAGTGATCATTAAAAAGTATATTAAAACAAAAGCATAGAGCTTAGTTTTGAAACTTATCAAAAATTAATGGCTGTTCAATAACATGACAGGATTAAATAAGCGATCTTCATGGAATAGCATATAAATATAGTCGAGAAATTCTTTAAAATATGGCAGAATATGGGGTTTTAAAGTTTTTAGAGGATTGGCAATATGCGCTTTGTTGATGAAGCAGTCATTACCGTAGAGGCTGGCGACGGTGGCAATGGCGTAGCCAGTTTTCGCCGTGAAAAATTCGTGCCATTTGGTGGTCCAGATGGTGGTGATGGTGGTCGTGGTGGCAGTATTTATATACAGGCTGACGACAACACCAGTACGCTAGTTGATTATCGTTATACACGTAAATTCCGTGCAGAACGAGCAAAAAATGGCCGTGGGGCGAACTGTGCTGGTCGTGGCGGTGAAGACACCGTATTAAAAGTTCCAGTCGGAACAACAATTGTAGATGTTGAGTCTGGCGACATTATTGGCGATTTGATCGAAGATGGTCAACGCGTGAAAGTGGCAGCAGGCGGTGACGGTGGTTTAGGAAATACGCACTTTAAATCATCGACCAACCGTTCACCACGTAAGTGTACGCATGGTCAAAAAGGCGAATTCCGTGAAATCCGTCTGGAGCTTAAAGTTCTGGCAGATGTGGGCTTGCTGGGTATGCCAAATGCGGGTAAATCAACCTTCATTCGTGCAGTATCGGCGGCAAAACCAAAAGTGGCAGATTATCCATTTACCACCATGGTGCCAAACCTGGGTGTGGTCGATGCCGATAGTCACCGTTCATTCGTGATGGCCGATATTCCGGGTCTGATTGAAGGCGCATCTGAAGGTGCAGGTCTGGGGATTCGCTTCCTGAAGCATCTGGCACGTACCCGTATCTTGTTACACATCGTTGATGTACAACCGATTGATGGCTCAGATCCGGCACATAATGCTAAAGCAATTATGAAAGAGTTAGAAAATTTCTCCCCAACACTTTCAAAACTGCCGATCGTATTGGTGCTGAATAAAGTCGACCAATTGGCTGAAGAAACACGTGAAGAATGGTGTACTCATATTCTTGAAGAATTGCAGTGGGAAGGCCCGGTTTTTGAAACTTCTGGCTTAACCGCTGAAGGTACCAAAGACGTGGTTTACTACCTGATGGATCAGATCGAAGAGCAGCGTGAACGCGAAGCTGAAGATCAAGAATATGCAGCAGAAATGAAAGCATTCCGTGATCAGCTTGAAGCTGAAACACGTGAACAAACCATCGCTGCAAAAGAAGCGTATCGTGAGATGCGTCGTCAGCAACGTCTTGCCGGTATTCTGGGCGACGATGAAGATGATGAAGATGGCGATGATGATAGTGATGTGGAAGTGTACTACGTACGCTAATCTCTGAGAGAAGAGTCTGAGGACAAGATGATAGAAGTGGTAGATGGGCAGCGTCAGCTCAAGGGTTGTAAACGAATCGTTGTTAAAATCGGATCATCTTTACTCACAGCAAACGGACAAGGTTTAGATTTAGATGCCATCTCGCACTGGGCGGGACAAATCGCAGATCTACACAATGCAGGACACGAGATTATTCTGGTGTCTTCCGGTGCTGTGGCTGAAGGTATGGTGCGAATGAAACTTGAGAATCGACCCACCGATCTACCCAGTCTTCAGGCTTGTGCTGCCATTGGTCAGATGGGCCTGATTCATACCTGGTCAAGCGTACTGGAGAAACACCAGATTCGAACGGCGCAGGTATTATTGACCCATGATGATCTGGCAGATCGTCGCCGCTATCTCAATTCATGTGATGCTTTGCAGAACCTGATTGACTGGCGCGTGATTCCAGTGATCAATGAAAATGATACCGTTTCTACCGATGAAATCCGCTTTGGTGATAACGACACGCTGGCTGCCATGGTGGCAGGTCAGGTGCATGCCGATCTTCTGATTATCTTAACCGATCAGGAAGGTATGTTTGACTCAGATCCACGCTCGAATCCAGATGCCAAACTATTCCATACGGTACGTGCGATGGATGAGAGCCTGTTTGAGATGGCCGGTGGTGGTGGTAAATTTGGTCGCGGCGGCATGCTGACCAAAGTTCGTGCTGCACGACTGGCGGCAAAGTCCGGTTGTCCGACCTTAATTGCAAGCGGTGATAGTGATGCTGTGCTATCTCGTCTGATGTCTGGTGAATTGTTAGGAACCTTGTTTGTGACTGACAAAGATCGGATGACCGCGCATCAGCAATGGTTGGCAGCACACCTGCAAACGGCAGGTCGTTTGGTAATTGATGATGGTGCGGTAAAGGCCATTAAAGACAATCATCGTAGCTTGTTGCCTGTCGGCGTCAAAGCGGTTGAAGGACATTTTGAGCGCGGTGATGTGGTGGAATGTGTGGATACACAAGGTCACCGAATTGCAGTCGGTCGTGTTAACTTTAGTTCGCGTTCGGCAGATATTGTACGTGGTCTGGCTTCTGATAAAGTGCATCAGGTTTTAGGTGAAGCGCGTTCACTCGAGATGATTCACCGCAATCATATGGCGATCTACTAAGTCATTCAGATTTAAATTTCAATCATAAAAAATCCCGCTTTCGAGCGGGATTTTTTATGACATCTTAATGCGATTTATTTAATCCAGCCCATCCGGATTAATGGCGCAAACAGTGACTGATGAATAGTTAAAATAAACTGCATGAGTTTATCCTGATATTTCCACCACAATGGTAATCCAGCTAAATTTACTGTTATTGCAATCAGGAATGCACCCAGCATATCCATCGGAAAATGCACACCGACATAAACACGTGACCAAGCTACTAGCCAAGCTGTCCAGATTAGAATTCTTCCCAAATCACGTTGTGATGAAAAATAACAAGATAGGGCAATCCCACTAAAAATACTCATATGATTGCTGGGAAAAGAACCTGTAGGTGCATGTTCGATCAGGGTGCGACCAATATCTATTACAAACGGACGTGGGGTATTCAGGATCGCGGACAATACCTCGCTGATCGACAAGGTAATTGCTGTAAAAATAAATGCCTTGATAATGCCAGTTTTTACTTCATAACTGCCACGGAACCAGGCAATAGCAAAAATCAGCAGAAAGAGATAAACCAGATCATGCGCAATCAGGGAGGCATATTGGATCATCCAGATCGAGGCGTGTTCAGGTACATTTAGGATATGAAACAGGTAAAGATTCAGTTGGTCAAGAGACATGAGCAGAGAGGATTGGTACAAATGTCCGTTACTCTAAACCGGTCAAACCTCAATTCCTACCTGAGTTTGTATGAATTTGTAGCCTTGATTATTAAAGAATATTCAAATGATAGAAAACCACCCAAAAGGGTGGTTCTTAAAAATCCGAATAATATGATGAAATCTTATTTAAACTGAATCGCACCATTGGCACTCACCGTCATTTGCGATTCACCCGCAGCAACTTCCTGCTCTGGAACAGCCATATCCGCCGATGCAGCTTTCATCATGGCCATACGCGGTACAGGTTGTGGTGAATAGTTATTGGTATTCAGATTTAAGTTTACCAGTTGATAACTCGGTTTGTTCCAGGCTTGAGTCAGTGCCTGTGCGCGTTGCTGGAAGTTTTTAGAGGCTTCAATCATCAGCTCATTTTCGACTTTTTTGCGCTTTTCGTCTGAAACTTTGAAGTTAATCGACTGGGTCTGGAAGTGCTGTTGTAATTCAGCAATCAGTTGAGACGCTGCTTTAAAATCTTTCGATTCCAGACGAATCTGGGCACGTCCACGCCATTCTTTCAATTTGCGGTTATCATTGTCATAAATAGGGTAAGTGCTTTGTGCGCCCGTCTCGATTTTCACAGTTGGATATTTGCGCGCTGTGGTAATGGCCTGATTCATTAGCTGGTTAATTTGTGTAGCCAATTCAGCTGGCTGTTTGTTGGATTTTTCAATATAAAGCACGGCATGCATTTCATCATTTGAGATTTCACGACTGGCCTCTGCTGAAAGATTCACAACATTGTAATTCAGCGATTCAGCCGGAGCTGCAAATGCGCCTGTGGCCAAGGTAGATGCAAGGATAAAACTGGTAAGTGCTAAGAGACGCATGAAATTGTCCTGTTTTTCTTAAAATTGGCCATCTAAGCCGTTGTTAAAATATTAAATCTCAATTGTGATCTTTTTACGAAATATTTGTGGTAAGAGTGTTAAATTTTCTTTCATTTTACACTCTTACTTGATTTATGTTTATCGTTAATAATTAAGTGCTTAATGGTGGATTTTAAGCTTTTTTGCCTGAATGTTAGCTGTGCTACAAAAAAGCATAAAAGAACCCGCTTTTCTTTCTGCTGTCACACTGTAAGATGATCATTCAGGTTATAGGTTGGTGTGATGTTTTTTTTCGATAAAGATTAGGACAAAATGCAACTGAAAGTTGTTTATTTTCCTGAAAAATTCGGTATCATCCGCCTCCTAGTTATTTAAATACAAACTGCTAGCTAGAACCTCTTTATAAAGCGCCGAGTCAAAGGACCAAACGTCACCAGACTTATTTCTTTCACCCATATCAGAGATGGTAATTCGATATGAGCGTTACTTCTGTAAACCCTGCCACCAATTCCACAAACGAATACTACTTGACTCGCCAAAGTCAGATGGAATCGAATGTGCGTAGTTATCCACGTAAATTACCGTTAGCGATAGCGAAAGCACAAGGTTGCTGGGTTACCGATGTTGAAGGTACTGAGTACCTTGATTGTTTAGCTGGGGCAGGGACGTTGGCATTGGGCCATAATCATCCTGCAGTCATTCAAAGTATCCAGGATACAATTGCAAGCGGCTTGCCATTGCATACACTGGATTTAACTACGCCTTTAAAAGATGCTTTTACTGAAGCACTTCTTTCTTATCTTCCAGGTGGTCAAGAAGAATACTGCTTGCAGTTCTGTGGCCCATCCGGTGCAGATGCAACAGAAGCAGCCATCAAACTTGCGAAAACCTTTACCGGTCGTAGCTCGGTGATCAGCTTCTCTGGTGGCTATCACGGTATGACGCATGGTGCATTGGCCATGACCGGTAACCTGTCTGCGAAAAACGCAGTTAACGGTTTGATGCCAGGCGTTCAATTCATGCCGTATCCGCATGAATACCGTTGCCCATTGGGTCTTGGTGGTGAAGCGGGTGTTGACGCTTTAACGTATTTCTTTGAAAACTTCATTGAAGATGTAGAAAGCGGTGTGACTAAACCGGCAGCTGTGATTCTTGAAGCAATTCAAGGGGAAGGCGGTGTGGTAACTGCACCTGTGAAATGGTTGAAGAAAATCCGTGAAGTGACTGAAAAGCACAACATCGTGTTGATTCTTGATGAAGTTCAAGCGGGCTTTGCACGTTCAGGTAAAATGTTTGCCTTTGAACATGCGGGCATCGAACCTGATGTGGTGGTGATGTCTAAAGCTGTTGGTGGTAGCTTGCCGCTCGCAGTACTCGGTATTAAACGTAAGTTTGATGCTTGGCAGCCAGCAGGTCATACCGGTACGTTCCGTGGTAACCAGTTGGCAATGGGTACAGGTCTTGCAACGATCAATACCATTAAAGAACAAAACCTGGCGCAAAATGCCCAAGAACGCGGTGATTTCCTGCAAGCTGAGATTAAAAAATTAGCTGCCGAATTCCCATGTATCGGTAATGTACGTGGTCGCGGTTTGATGATTGGTGTTGAAATTGTGGACGAGCGCCAAAAGGCAGATCACATGGGTTCTTTACCTGCTGATGGTCAGTTGGCAGCAGCGATCCAGACGGCATGTTTCAACAATAAATTATTGCTTGAGAAAGGTGGTCGTAACGGTACGGTAATTCGTTTACTTTGCCCATTGATCATCACGCATGACGAATGTGTTGAAGTGATTGCTCGCTTTAAGAAAGCAGTTGCTGAAGCTCTTGTTGCAGTTCGAGGCGCATAATTCATGGTAGATTTTGCAGAACATCGTAAAGCTTTACTTTGTAATGATGCTGCATCCATCGCTGACTACCAGTCAGCCATGGATCAAGCGACCAAAGCGGTTGCAGCATGGTTGCAAAATGACAAAATGTACACGGGTGGCAGCATTAACGAGCTGCGCAGCGCGATTGCGTTTAATCCTTCTAAACAGGGGTTGGGTGTAGAGAAATCTTTAGAGCGTATGGTTGAACTTTTTCTGAATAAAAGTTTAAAAGTTCATCATCCGCATTCGCTTGCGCATTTGCATTGTCCAACCATGGTGACCAGCCAGATTGCGGAAGTACTGATTAACGCAACCAACCAGTCAATGGACTCATGGGATCAAAGCCCGGCCGGTTCATTGATGGAAGTTCAGTTAATCGACTGGTTACGTCAAAAAGTAGGCTATGGCGCAGGTCAGGCAGGCGTATTCACCTCTGGTGGTACACAGTCTAACCTGATGGGCGTACTGCTGGCACGTGATGCTTGCATCGCGAAAAACTGGAAAGACGAAAACGGTAAGCCGTGGTCGGTTCAGCGTGATGGTATTCCTGCGGATGCGATGCGTAATGTCAAAGTCATCTGTTCTGAAAATGCACATTTCTCTGTGCAAAAGAACATGGCGATGATGGGCATGGGTTTCCAGTCAGTGGTGACTGTTCCTGTCGATGAAAATGCGCGCATGGACATGGACGCACTGGAAAAAACCATGGCGCACCTTCAAAACGAAGGCAAAATCGTGGCATGTGTGGTGGCAACTGCGGGTACAACCGATGCAGGTGCAATCGATCCACTGAAGAAAGTCCGTGAAATCACCAACCAATATGGCGCGTGGATGCACATCGATGCAGCTTGGGGTGGTGCTTTAATTCTGTCTAATGATCATCGCGATATGTTAGATGGTATCGAGCTGTCTGATTCGATTACGCTCGATTTCCATAAGCATTATTTCCAGACCATTTCGTGTGGCGCGTTCTTGCTGAAAGACGAAGCAAACTATCGTTTCATGCATTATGAAGCGGAGTACTTGAACTCTGCCTATGATGAAGAACATGGTGTGCCGAACCTGGTATCGAAGTCACTACAAACCACGCGTCGTTTTGATGCCTTGAAATTGTGGATGACGGTGGAAGCATTAGGTGAAGAGCTTTATGGTTCGATGATCGATCATGGGGTTGGCTTAACGCGTGATGTAGCAGACTACATTAAAGCGACTGACGGTCT
>SMFC01000107.1_pt1 | contig 16619 bp, 12 predicted proteins | sample 2456331 | NCBI WGS metagenome assembly SMFC01 (sample SAMN10132608, study PRJNA489261) | soil metagenome | isolation source: day120 control-loamy sand soil ammended | place: USA
TCATCACTTTCTTTACTATCTTCATTCTTTTTAATAGCAGGAAGCAATGAGGCTACCGTACTATATGAACTAATCAAAACCGTATCATGGAATGCTATATCAAGTGATGCGTTAGCTAAAACAACTCCACTTACGAGTAAAAATTCATTAATCTATTAATCTTACATAACTAAATATATATCCTTTATAAACACTACCTATCTTAGCAGAATTTTTTATAGTTAGATGACTTATTTTAAATGCTCTTTGAGCATCCATTACTCCATCATACTTACCAATAAAATTTTTATTGGTATCATATACAAATATTGCTTTTTTAACATGGCTGCTCTTATTAATCTCTACTACTAATTGTTCACATTCTTTTGAACATCAATGAGAAATTAAAGGAGTATCTGAAATATTATAAGGTATATTTAGTAAGTACCATCCACCTCTAAATAATATTTGTTCTTTGATAACATTAACTAATGTTGGATGATTTGATTTAATTAATTTAGCTAAAGTTAAGACAGATGGGAAAATAACTAATAACTCTTTAGAGGAGTTATATACATAAACAGGGTAAGCTGAATTAGCTTCAATCATTCTTACCTTACTTTCAATAGAATGACTTTTATTATAAAAAGGATTATTTTCACCAGTTACAGCCCTTGCTATTAAACCTTTAGTTTTATCAGAATGTGTTCTATTCTTAGCTAATTCAGATAGTAACTTCTTAGTCTCCTCTGTATGTATATAACCTAAAGAAGAATAACCTTGTTTTAACACATTATAATAAGGCATTACATCTAATATATAAAAAGTTTCTCTAACAACCAAAGATTCAGGTTCAACATATTCTAAAATTAAAAGAGTAAAGTTTGATTGGTCATATTTAAGTAAAGCTCTTACAATAGGCATATTAGCATTTTGTTTATTTTTTAAAAAAGTATTATTAAGATAATTTCTCATTCTAGAAGCTAAATTAATAGAACTACCCACATAAGCATGACCATTTATTTTGTTAATTAAACAGTAAACACCTGATTTATCTCTTTGTTCTTTTAATATATTAACTCTATCTCCTTTTAAGCTGTCATAAATTTTTACAGGTTTTAATTTTTTTGTATTATTTCCAGTCGATGGCTTATAACCAAAGTTAGAATAAGAACGAGTTATGTCTGCGCTATAATTTAAGCTATAATTAATTAAATAGATTAATGAATATTTTATTACACGGACCAAATCTTCTCATAAAAATTTATGAGGACTACGTATAGTCTCTGAGGAAACCACTACACGGATATTTTTACTGTTTGATACAATCCTGAGGGTACCTGCTGATTGTTCAAAATTATACATTATCACTGATATTAAATTAAACTCGAGTAGCATAATTGTCAGAAATTCTCAGCATATAGTAGTCTTTAAAGGGAGAGCCAAGTGGTTTAATAACCCTCCAATTGTAAACATAAATATGAACCCTAAAGCGAATAACATAGGAGTAGTAAATCTTATAGAACCTCCATAACAAGTGGCCAGTCATGAAAAGATTTTAATTCCTGTAGGAACGGCTATGATTAATGTAGCAGCTGTGAAAATTGAGATAGGTAGGCCCTCTCGAGCTTTCCCCCTCTTGGAACCGTGCATGCGAGTTTCCCAGCACACGGCTCGAACACTCTCACAACCCTATCGTACACTTAGGGTTGGGATGTAACAGTTTTCGTCACATCACTCCGTAAAATATTATAACCTTACCCATCCCCATCACCCTCGAAGAGGGGGAGTGGGGACTAATAATTTTCCTTATCTTACGAATTTGAACATTGATAACTAAGTCTGCTGCCTTTCAACATAGGTGATATCACCCTATCCAACCCATTACAAATTGGCCTTCGCTTTTTAGTCTCTCTCATACCCACTTACTGTTATCTTCATTTCTCCATTATTTTAGGATTATAAAAGACCACCTTCCTTAAAGAAGGAAGTAATTGGGCTTACGACGTTCCAATATTGGTACAATTTACAAGAATTTTAGGTAGATACTTTAAACCGCTGGATTCACGATTCCGGCTTCGACTGCATATACATCTCACACCATCCATCACCTTTATATCATTACAGTTTGTTACGGTCCATTCTGACGCATCTTCACTTACGTTTACCTTGATTCTCTTACCCAGAACGCTTATTAGTATGCGCTCCTAGTTCCCAAAGCTTCATACAAATGGATTACTCCTTATGCATGTTTGGGTAGGGTCAGGAGGGAATACTCCAGGAAGAATCTCACTTCATTACCAAAATCAGCTTTGCGTCTCGCACTATGCTCTTGTCAGCATTATAGCTTTGGCTCAAGGGTCTTATACCACCATTTGACGGATAGTAACTTATTCATTCCCACACCCAAAGGGTGACCCGCTACCACGCTTGGTGCGGAGCATGCCCGGAGGGCAACCATCTATCAGGAAAAATTTTTAGACCCTTTTAGTTAGGATAGCCAGCCCCCAACCTAATATTCAAATATACATTAATTATTATTAAAATAATTCTGTCAACGTGAATAAGTCACCCTTTTATGTCCTAATAAAGGATATCTTGAAAAATGGGCAAATCTGACGCTTTTTACAGCTTTACTTCCCATTTCAACATAATAATGTTTTACAAAACCTTTTAGTTCTCTTTTTTTTGAAAACTCTTTTTTAGATACAATAACTTGAACTTTTACATTTCCTCCAAAATAATCTATGAGGGCTGTAATGATAAATGCTCAAAGTTCTGTCCTATATTAAACCTTCCTGTTATCTGCATATTTCACCTACGGAGAGAGTCCTTTATAATTATAAAATTTACCCTCAGCTTATAGAAATCCAGATAATCAAGCAGGAAAATAAGAGGGTATAACAAAATTACTTTTATTCTAACATATTATGCTGATCTCGATACATAAAATCTCTGTTTTCTACTACAAAATCTTTTGTTCCTCCTCCCCCACCTTGGTGGGATGGACTCTATACATTTTATAGCAAACTTAAGTTGACATTGTTTACGTGTAGTTAATAAAGGATATTCTTCTAATACTTTTATTAAACTTTGTATTAGATCTTTTTTATGGCAATTAAAGATACATATTGGGCTTTACGCTCAATTCTAACTGTACCTCCCAATACTTGTTGTATTAATAATAACATTATAACATTTTCTCTCAAATTTTTTTATGGAGATAATTATACGGACTTTTACATGATTAGGACCAGGGCAACTTACGGAAATTGTCCCCCCCATAGGGCTCCTTCCAATAAACCAACCCAAAATTGTTTAATATAAGTTTCATAGTCTATATCAGTTAGTTTAGATTTTATCTCCTTTTTTAAATTTTCTATTTCTTGTTCACTGACTTCGTCTATTGATTCACAAACAGAAGAATTGGGTTCTTCATTTAAAAGTGCACTATATAAATATCCTTTATTTAATAATCCCATACTACTTGAAAAGTTATTACAAAACCATAATATAATACCCCTTATTCATAAACAATTTTTGTTTTTTTTTTTATATTATAAACCATTTTTGATGGACAGTATCTTAGTTTAAATATTTAATATGTATCTACATTTTTTTTTTTAAACTTCTTGCGTGCTAGTCTCTGAGGATCCTTTTGTTGCAATACGTTTTATCTTAGTTATACCTTTTATTCTAAATGTTCATAAATAGAAGGCAGATTGATATAACTATTATATGTATTCTTAGTACTAAACGAAGTGCTTTTTACTAATTTTTTTTTTATTATAAAAAAACAAAAAAAAAACACAAAAGTTTCCTACTGATTGTCCTGGCAGTTATGCTTTAAATAGATTTTTCCTAACGTAATTTATACGAGTGGACTACTTAGGCAGGAGTTCCCAGTATATAGCAAGATTTTTACTGTGAACACAAATTTATCCACATCAAGCCCTACAGTATACATATGATGCTAAATTGTTAGCAGATATTCCTCATATCTACCCGCCTAGCCCTAGAGCTGTGCGCTCCTTTAACAAGGAGAATCGGACTATATCTTCATCTTTTAATAAATAATACTAAGGATGCGCAGATCCTGTTGCTTTTGTCATACTATTGTCAATATTAATCTGTCTCTGTAATACTCTTACTTGGGCTAACCCTTTTTCAGTTAGATTAAATTTATTAGAGTGCGCAGCAAGAGATTATGAATGGTTAATCACTTATCGAAATAACGAGCCTTCTTAGTAAATAATGGAAATTATTTAAAGTAAGATATTACATCATTCATTGATTTCAACCCTGTAGCTGTATAACGATAAACACCTACCTCTTGCGGAGCACTTCCTAAAAAGGAAACGAGGCGGTTTGGATCTTAGAGTTACTTTACCAAATCCAAAAAGATTTCGTATCATCTGAGGGGTGACCCCTCAGATCGAGTAGATAACGCATTTTTATAACATGACCTAATGCATATCTTGCATTGGATGTAATGGATACATTAAAACATCCAAAAGCGGCTCGTTTTACCAGATAATCAAGCATCTTTTAATGTAACTGAAACAGCAGTATTAATCAATAGAATTGTATTGCCCCAAAACGATTGTTTAAAGCTTGGACTCACAAAGATAATTGTTGTATTCGTATGATTCAGAGCCAGATTACCATTTAATAAAAAGGCTAGTAGAAGAATATGTGAGGGATTATCTACAATTCATCTATATAAATCATTTTTATTCCCACTTGTCCCGTAGTGGTTTATGCTTTACAGTACCAATTCCTAACTTTTTGTAGAAAAGGATAGCACTTTCCTTTTGAGTAAGAACAAAACGTACTCTTGTACCAAAAGCAATTAAACACCATCAGTTTTGGATCTAAGAGTTTAAATGTGGTGCGGAGCATGGCTATACCCCCACCTAATATAAACTAAGAATACATGTCTGCGCTCCTTTTTTTATTTATAAAAGATGTTTTGCGTGTAGTCTCTGAGGCTCTACGACACCCTCTATTACTTTGAATAAGAGAGACGATTGCCTGCTGATCCGGTATAGTTAACTGAATTTTTACTCTTAGGTACCAATTAACTTTTAACCGTTCCAGCATACAGCAAAATATTTTTTTTTATGTAAGGTTTAGCTCTTTATATAAAAAAGAAGCTTACCTGCATATTGACTTCAATTTGCTAGGAATTTACTCAGCTCTACTAAGCACTCATGCACTTAGCAAGAGATAACACTATGACATCTTTCAATTAAACAGCACTAAAGAATATAGCGCAATAAGATTTTATTCATTATCGCTTATATCTGTCTAATTTAATTCAAACCTTCTTTAAATAAGCTGTACGTTCTTTCTGTTTCATCATCTCTGCAACTTGACAGAAAGAGATCAAATCATAAGACTTTATTCCAACCTCCCCGATCCGTACGGCAACAGAGTAATAATTACCACACCCTAAGTAAGACTCAAAGTTTCTTAGTAATTTATTTCTCTATCTTATAAGTTGGTGGGTTATTTTAAAGATTAACTTCACTCTTTAATCCTTTTATAATAAACACCCGGATGTTATAACTTTTTAAAAATATATTGCGATTTGTAAGGTTTATTTTGAAAAGGCTACAAATACATAGAAATTCGAGATTGTTTAATATTTAAAGCTAATGCTGCTGCAGATATAGAATCATATCTAGTAGTTATATTATTTTTTTTAATATCAATTACCTCGATTTGTTGAGAAGGAGATCCAGACCCTTCAGGTCTTGGTTTTACGAACATAGGGTTTCTCTCCTCCGTAGGAGCCGGTGCACCAAACATAGGATGTTTTACACCTAGTAAACCAATCACATATGATTTTTTTCTCCTAATTTAGAGATAGACATCTTAACTATAGTTTCTTCCCTATGTTTAAAACCTAATAGCGACCCTGCTTTCTTTAAAATATTGTATTCAGGGTTCATTAAATCTAAATAATACTGTTCACGTTTTAATAATTAGAGTCACAATACTCAAGAATATAGAGATCAAAATTGGAATAACCATACTTAAGTAAAGCCCTGCTTTAACCATATTTTTATGTTTAAGTAAATACTCAGTGTTAAATGTAACAATCTTCTGTATAGATTGTTAGATGAACCTATATATCTATAACCATTAACTTTATTTACTCAACAAATGCTACGCACCCCATATTTACTTATATTTTCTTTTAAAATCCGAATTTTTTCGACATCCGCGTTATTATATGTTATTAAAGGCATTATTGAAAATAGATTAAAAGGAAGGTGTTTAAAACAATTCTAAATTTTAGCCGCTGGGACATTAAATTTAAAACACCCTAGATGTTCATAAACCATGTTAGGCCAGTTTGAATTGGCACCATCTCCTTCTACAAAACCAATAAATCAAGTTAATCAGTTAGCCGATAGATGTTGAGCAGCATTTCCAAATAGCGTATTATAATACAGACGAAAGGCCGTTAAATTAAAAGATGTAAAGCGTTATAACCTCTGAAGCGCTCTGTGTTTTACTCTCTGATGAGTACAGGGACAGATTGCCGGCTGATTGGGTATAGCTAATAGAATTTTCACCATTCAAGGTACCTCTTAGCACTTACCCGTTCCAGCATATAGCGAAATAAATAACATAAATCCTCATATCACTAAGAGGCGAAGCCAAAACTAAACTTCATACTACAAATCCTAATACTCCTATTGACATCATGGCATAACAATTTTTTTTGCATGTAAGTAAATCACTTGCGAAGCATCCCCTATATTTATATAGGAGCAGCAAAAATTTTATTTTAATCTATTATAATTCATTTATAAATTAAAAGCTTTTATTTTATCTAAACCTTCTTGAGTTAAATTTTGGATTTCATCAGTAACATAGACTCTTTAAAACAAATATAATCTTTTTGTTTTAAATTTAAAATAGGGTATAGATCAAAATGAGGTATTATTTTATCTAATAAAGATGATACATCTTGAACTATAAAATCACATCACCCCATGCTTGGGGATGGTGTAGCTAAATTAGATCTAAGATGCACTACACCACAATCAAAAAACTTAATGAATAACTTCATAAGTTCTATTTACTCTGCTATAATTTGTTGACCCCCCCGTGGGTCCCTTAGGTCCACGTTGTATGCATAACATCTATATAAAGGGAGAAGGGATTTGTTACCATAAACGTAGAGTGTTTATGATAATTTACTTATTTTAAATTTGTTCTTAAACAATAAACCTAATTTTATATATTTAGAGATCGTATTATTACTTACACTAAAATGGCTTGCGGAGCAAGACACTTCTCGTATTGAAATAAAATTTGTATTTTCTCCTGTTTCAGTGTCATGTACGACTACTGCAGTTCCATTAGTTGCCGTAATCTTTAACTTGGATTCTTGACTCTGTGCTCTACCGCACACGCAGCACTTATATTCTTTTTGTGCTCTTCTGATAATTTACGTCCAAGCTTTGATTTGCTCATTTTGACTAAGGCTTCTGCAGTGTGTACTCGACCTTTTTGTGAATTACTCAATTTATCTCTTACCTCTGGAGAAATTACACGACCAGTATAAAATTTTGACAATCTCTCTCAAGTACGTATCTTTTTGTTTAAATCCTAAAAGCGAACCTGCTATTTTTAAGATATTGTATTCCGGTCCCTTTTGCTTGCAAAAGGCACCCACCCTTGCCAAAGGCAAGGGAGGGCTTTAAAAGATCTATATAGTATTGCTCTCTTTCAATTAAAACTGAGGGATCACAATACTCCAAAATTTATAATCTAAACCTTGAATACCCATATTTTAAAAGAGCTTTAGATATCAAACTTTTATTTATAGTTAAATATGAAAAACTATAGTATGTATTGAACCTTCTTCCTAGGTTAACACTAGAACCTACATAGGATTTATTTGTCTCTAGGTTTATCCATCTATATACACCACATTTATTCTTATTATCCTTAAATATATTCACTTTTTCAGTATCCGCGTTAGAATACATCTTTATAGATACAACACATAATTTAGAATAATTCGATAAAAGTATGTTATAGACTATACCCAAAATTTTTTTTACAAATAAATAAAAACAACAACTTTTTGCAGTTAGCTCTAAAGAAATTATAAGGGCGGTCGTCTATATCTTTACTGTGCTGAGCAATATGAAATCTACAATACACCTTTTCTCCCAAGATATAATCCTTAGCTGATCTTATATAAATAGAAAATCCTCCATCTCCGGCCACAAATCCTGATACCCATTGAGGGTTTAAACTATCAGGTTAATTTATAACTGGTTTATTAATTGGTATAATATCAGGATAATATTTTAAAACTTTTTTAGTTGGCAGAGCCACCTCCTCTGTTAATAGAAGCATAAATAGAAAGAATAGTTTAAAACCAGACTTAGTTAAATGATCTTTAAAATAATTTTTATAACCTTAGATCATAATAAAAAATCTATCCCTTTTTTACTAATATTTTGTAAAATGCGGTATTATTATCTCATTTAAGTAATTCACATTAGTTACTCTATACACAAATTTTTTTCTATCTGATCTATTATATATAGCACCTACACCAAAAAAAAAAGACTTAATTTTGTATAAAATATCTGCATCTTTTTCATGAAGGTTTATTTCGAATGAAGTTCTTACTTTTCATTTGAAAGGCTCAGATATTTCTATTATAATTGAAAAACAACCCGTGCCCCTTTGGGGCAAAGCGTCTACAAACCCTGTTACCCACCTAGGATCAAGTTTATCTCCATTTGTAGAATAACGATTCTTATGGTTTAGATATAATTTTTTTTTTAAATATGAATTTATTTAATCTTACATGTATTAACTTATTATTAAATAAGTTTCGACAAAAAATCGGACTATATCTTAGTACTTCCAATAAATATAAAAACCCTAATAAGAACTCTGAATATGGAAGAACTCTCCATGCGTAGTCTCTAAAGATTCCAAACAAATACATACATCTTCATATATGCATTAAACTTAATCATCCTTCCTCCGCCAGGAGGCGTGACAACTAATTTTGGTGTCCTGCTGATAGTTCATTGTAATATCCTTAACTTTGTTACATTTGATTTGCGAATCGTTAGTATTTAAGGTCTTAGAAGTTCCCAGCAAACAATGGAGTTTAACGTAATTATTAATTAACGTCGGCCTATTTTTGACCATTTATTTAATTACTACCTGATTCCATTTTATATTAAAATTTTTTCAAGCTTTACCTAATACTGAAGTAGGTGTAGCACTATGTGCATCTAATCCTCTAAGCTCATAAAATTTATGGACCATATTTAATCTTACTCGCTTTTCAGATCTAGAAGAATTAACTTTAAAATAATTATCAACTAAGGATAAAATATCATTTTTTCTATAACAGGTTCATTTAAATGCGCCTTGTTTAACCATAGGATAAATCTTACCCCCATATAGCTCAACTAAAACATCCAATAAAAATTTATTTCTCTGGGATACAGTTATAAATAATTGACCAGATAAATCGTTCATATAGATACTTCCATCAGAGTCGAAAAACCCTGCAAATCAACCACTATTGTAAGTTAAAGGTTGAGATTCCAGTAAGTCTATACCGTATTTATCACATATTTTACCTAACTGAAGTATTCTCACAGGATTACGAATCAAGCCGTTTACGGCGTTTATCAGTTTTAATATTCCTGCTTTATGGTGTAATCTATATCTTAAATGATTGTCACCTGCACGTAGTTTTACTGAACCACCAAATTTATCTTTTACTTGATATAGACAATGTTTATCTCTTAATTCCATAACTATTTCTAGACTAGCATATCCTTTCTTTGATAGTTGAAAACAACCATCTCCGTCAATTAGTCCTGCTAATCATTCGTTAAACTTCTTATTAGCATAATCACCATCTATAGCATTATTACTATTACTTGTGCTAGTATTAGTTGTGTCCAAGCCCTGACCCCCCTTGGACTCGATAGGGGATGACGTTACACTATTAATGTTAGTCAACATATTAACCCTTATTTTTATAAATAAAAATCAGAGGTATAAGACATGACTGCGTATGGTTAATAATAAATAAGTTGACAACAAACGTATGGCCTCTGAAATTCCTACTAACATGCATAACCCGAAAAAGTTTATTATTTCAGATTTGAAGTTTTCACTTCGTGCTTTGGTTATCTGCGGATTATTCAATACTACAAAATTTGTTACTAAAAAGGAATACATAATATTACTTATATTCTTAGTATTTTGTAATAGTGAATTAATATAATAATTCTTGAACTCCCTGCATATAGTTTGTTTCGTTAAATGAATTCTTTCACTTAAAGGGCCATTTGTTCGTTGACCGAATACACTTTTATTAGAATTAGCTGAAATCACAGTACTGATCATTCCGAATCCTGGTATTATTAATATATAACAATTGTTTTGATTAATCGAATAGTTTATAAAATATATTCTAATTAATACTCAAGAACTTTATGTCCTTGTTAGGACTTTATCTTAAATCGTAGTAGTATTATTTTAATGCATCCCCCCCAAGGGCCCCTTCTGGTTACCTCCGTTCTGGCCTGGAGCATGCGCTCCTAGGAGTGCGCCCTCCTACCAATGTTCCCTCCTTTGGATGCGGCCACTCGCAAAGCATGGTGTAGGGAGCAAGTTTAACTAAAGCCTACCAAACTAATTTTTTATTTGAGTCCACTAGGTTCTCTTCATTCATTACTATGAAAGAAGATGGTGGCTCGGCTAATGCATATCATTATATTTTTTATATTTTATAATTTTTATTAGTCCATCAATATTTAAATGATCTCTATTTTGAATTATTATATATGCTTTTCTTCATTTTAAATAATTTATATGTTTAGTGGATAGTAAATGGAACTGATCAAAATAGTTTATTACATTTTTGGCTGATCCAAAACTATTTGAACCATAATTATAGGTATCTTGAACTTTACTATATCCAATATTACCACCTAAAAAGTTTTTTATTAATAATAAAATATCATTCTTCTTTTGATCTATTTGAAAATTTAACCCTATTTCAGTTTTATTATTATTACGCTTTACTAATTTTATTTTAAAACTAGCGTTAGCATCAGAAAACCCTGCTAGTCAATGATTTTTAAAATCATTATCTAAATTTAATTTTAAATTTAAACTTTGACTAAATTCAGTATACTTTTCATTATTTAATATATTATTATTTATTTGATTAAATTTATTTTCTGTTCTTATTTTTCCATTTATTAATTTTATTACTTTTTTCAAACCTTCTATTGCGGCTATTTTTAAAATTATAGCATTTTTATCTTTAACTTTACGAATATTACCAAAACCTATTCGTTTTTTTATAAAATAAGCTAAAGAGGCGTCTAATGAATTAAATACAATGATTAATTGTTGTTTACTACTAAATTGTCCTACCCCATCTATTAAACCTGCTAAATAATGACCAAATTCAATAGGGTCACTTGGTTTTAAATGAGTAGGTACATGAACAGAAATAGGTTTGACATTTTCTGTATTTTTACCGATTTCGTTGCGTAAAGTCTCTGAGGTTCCAATTTTATTTATACTTAATAATCGGCCCCCTTCACACGCAAACCGTGTTGTGTTTTGTTGCAAAGCAACACAGGGGGTATAATAGATAAAACTGTTACCTGCTGATTTACTTCATTGTTTTAACTTTTTTACTATATCATTTATTATGCCGCCCACATACACACGGAAAGCGTGTGGTGGGCTAGACCAGTATTTAAAACTTATCAAAGCTATCCCAGCATATAGCAACGTTAAGAAGCCTATATATTTATATAATCTTAAAATATTTAAATTATTTCAGTTGACTTCTGGATGCTACATCTAAATTTTAATTTAAATGTTTGGACCATCTCTTTAAATAAAACTTATCAATTTATTCATAATTTGTTCATTTTTTTATAAAAATTACTCAACTTTTCCCTAACAAAGTTTCTGATGGAGCTATGTGAGCTTTCATACTTTTCAAGAAATAAAATTTAGGAATTAAGTGTAATCTATTAACTTTAGCTGATCTTGAAGGATGTTCTTTAAAATACTCAATTAACTTTAGTATATCTTCTTTTTTTGTAATATACCATTTAAATGATTTAGAACTACCATTATCAATATAAACATGTCCTCCATATAATTCAATTAATGGAGTTAATAGTTCAGGTGTTTTTTGACTAGCTGAAATAGATAATTCTCAATGATTAGATTTATTAAGAGTAATTGTACCATCACCGTCGAAAAATCCCGCTAATCAACCATTATTATACCCTAATTTTTCTGGATAATTTAGATTTAAATTATACTTGATACATATTTTATTTAATTGAACTAATCTATTAGGATTTCTTATATGTCCATTTACATCATTAATAAGTTTTAATAAACCTTCTTTATGATGTAATCTATATCTTAATGCCAAAGCATTAGATCTTAATTTTATAGATCCTCCATATATATTTTTTACAATTTGTAACGCTCTTTCATCTCTTATATCCATTGTAATTTCTAAACTAGCATATCCTTTTTTTGTTAATAAGAAACTACCATCTCCATCTATTAATCCTGCTAATCATTGTTTAATTTTTAAATTATCCTTCTTATTACTTATTTTATGAATTAATCTTTTGTTTTTATTTAGCAAACGTATGGCCTCTGAAGTTCCTACTAACGAGTTTAACGCGTTGGTTACTTGCGGATTATAGTTAATTAAAAGGTTTTTTACTTTAACGGTATATATATAACTTATGATTAAAGTACCTAATAAATATAATACTAACTCCCCGCTTATAGTTTGCTGCTCTAAATATAATTTAAAGGGCCACCTTTGACCGAAAAATCCATTTTTCCAAATTTAACTTAATATTAATCTCATATTAAATCCAGGTACCAAACTAAGTTTGGGCTTGTGCACGGTATTAATTTTATACCGTGGGAAAAACCGACTATACATTAAGCAGCATTTCAGCTACCCACCGGTGGACTAGTCTGTAGCGATCTCTTAAACAACCGACGGTCTTTAAACGAGTAATTCATTGACCGTTTTCACCAGCATCGCTAATATTTATACTATTTTTCCTTTATTTAAATAATAATATAAAAACTTATAAACTATTATATAAGCCTTATACTTAAGAGTTGCAAATAGTAATAACTAAATATTAACTAAGTCTAGGGTATATTGAAATATCAATATTCACTCTTTTAGATCTTATATCTTTTTCCATCTGTCCTCAGAGCTTCATAACTTACGTTAAACCATGACTTTTTTTCCCAATATATTTATACATTATTATTTTTATTTATCAGTCTTGCTTTTTCAATTAATTCTAATAATTTTTCTTTATTTAAATGATCTTTATTAATAAGACCCTTATGAACTTCTCTTCATTTTACATAAGAGTAAGATTTTTTAGTGAATAAAGTATATTCATCAAAATAAGGAAATATATTTATACAATTTTTAACTCCACCTATTCGATATTCATAAACATTTTCTACTGAATGGTTAGTAACTCTACCTGCATTAAATAATAAACATAAATGATCCAAAATACCTTTATTAGCAACTCATTTTTGTGCAATATTAAAATTAAAAGTGAAGCCCGCTTTTTCACTTATTGAACAAGTAAAGCAACCTTCTGCATCAGAAAATCCTGCTAATCAACTATTACTCAAACTAGGTAAGTTGAAATTATTCTTAAATATAATAGGGTCTAATCTAATTCTACCTTTATTACATCAAATATTAAACCCTTTAATAAATTTATCAAGTTTTTGCTTAACAGTAGGTAATACAATATTCCCATTCAAAATACTGATTATAATCTCAATTTCTTTTTTATTTTGTGTTACATATCTGCTAGTAGTTAATGATTGAGCTATCACTTTACCAAAACCTAATGTTTCTTGTATAAATTTTAAAACTTGAATGTCATTTGTACTTTGTGTAATTATAAAAGATAAATCTCCTCTATTATTTACAACAAAAGACCCGGCTTCGCACCCTTCAACAAATCCTATAAATCATGTTAAAAATTCTTTTGAAGGTGAAAGATTATTAGAATATTTTTTATATTTTTCATAAAATAAATCAAAATTAAAATTATTATTTAAAGTAGACAATTTTCTAGAATTTAATATATCTTTACAAACTATACCAGATCTCCCTCCCCCTAGGGCCCCAATACGGGTGAGGGGATGGGCAGGGATCAGGATAAATAAAGAATAATAACCATTTAATATATTTCTCGAGAAAAGATGTTGATATAATATAGGATCTCCACCTCCTGCTGCTTCGAAGAAAGAAGTATTGAAATTTCTATCTGTCAATACCATAGTTATTGCTCCAGCTAAAACAGGTAAAGATAATAATAATAATACTGCAGTAATTACTACAGCTCAACCAAATAAGGCTAGCTTCGTTCCACAAATAATAAGTGTTTGACACTTTCTAATCCTTACATAAATTAAGGATAAGACCCTAAATATTAGACCTACATTATTAAGATAATTATAAGTATAATATAAAGACAACTACTTATCTGAATGTGGTTACTTTAATCTAAGTCCCAATTAACACCCTAGTTAAATCATATAAAGGTGAGTCTATCTTTTTATTCTTTTATATTTTACAGCGTCCTAAGAAATGTGCTAACCTAGTCCACTATAAATATTTTTTTATATTTCTTGGTGCAGTACTACTCACCTTGCGAAGCATGGTGATGTGTTATTAAGAAACCTATAAAATAAAAAGAGTTCAGATATTACCCTTTATATATAATAATTCTATACTACTTACCGTGATGATACCTATCTTTTAGTATTCATTCTTGATTTTATTAAGAGAATTTTATCTAACCCATCTGGAGTTAGATGAGCTTTATTTTTAATAAGAACGGATGCTTCTTTAAAATCCTCAAAATATTTAGCTTTTATACCTAAGATAGGGTTTTCATCAAAAATAGGTATAACCTTATCTAATATGTTATTAAAACCTGTCACTAAAAATGTACCTACCTCTGAATCTTTTTTAATAGAATAAGTACCACAACCTAAAATTTGTGTAAAACTCTTTAATAAATCAGAATCTATTTTATGTTGATTTATTAATAAATTTAGAGATACACTTTTACCTAATTTATGTGTACTAGATTTACTTACTTTAATAAAACAGCCGGCAAAGCAGCCAGTAACAAATCCTGCTAATCAGGGTTTAATCCCTGGTGTATTAGAATCTAGATTTGTTTTGTTCATTTGAGGTCTTGGCACAGGAGTTACATTAGTAAAAGCAACACTCAATCTTTCGGTAAACCTTTATTAAGAGTTGCTCTTATAGCCACAAGTTTTGTGAGACCTTCCTTAGTTAGATGCTCTTTAATCTTTACAATGTAAAAAGCTTGCTTAAATAATAAAAAATCTCCATATTTTTTAGTCTTCAGTGGATAGTTATCAAAATGTTCAATTATAAAAGCTAAATCGCTTAGTTTTACAACTTGGTACATAGCTGCATTACCGTGTTATGTAACACGACCTACACCAAAGAAACGTTGCATGAGCTCTAAGAGAGCACTATCTTTTGAGTGCAAATGAACATTAAAAACTAATTTTACACTTCAACCTAAGATATGTCTAGGATTTTTGCTAATAGTTCTATTGAAACAGGATTCTGCATCGCCCGTTACAAAATTAGGTGCGGAGCAACTAAATTATTAGCACGTGTAGTATATTTCGTTTAACTCTCTTATATCACTTTATCCTTAAATATTTTTAAAATATCATAAATATGTTTTAAAATATACTGCCTGCACAGCTAGGCTGTGCTGGTTCGCAGGCTGTGCCTGCGGACTAAATTTAATATTATGCATCAATTGATGACCTTGTTAAAAAAGAATATATTAATAATCATATTCATAATCATAAAATATTAAAAGTGCATATAATTACAGGTTATAATATCTACATAATGAAAATTAAGTATCAAGATTTTATACTAAGTAATTTATTTACCACTTAAGCTTAACCTTAATTTCTAGTATATCCCTCTCCTCCTCTACAAGAGCGAGGAGGGGGAGGGTCGAGAATTTAGTAACCTAGAACCAGTTTCCTGGCGTCTTAGAGTACACCTTACCTGTTATACTTAATATAAAGGAAGAACCGTCTACTCGTTGCTCTTTTACAGTAGTCATTTTACGTTCTACTGACTTAGATCCGCGATTACCCATTTAAGGAACAAAGTCCTTCATCTTTAGTGATATTACCATACCCCCAGGCATTAATGGGGCCAAACAAGAAGTTTCTTCTTATTTTTGGTTACTAAAGCTTTAGGGCTTCCCCGAGAGTTTGGCTCTTTATTTACACAAATGCTTATGTAATCTTATTCCTGGACTTCTCATATTTAATATTGTAGTTATGACAATAATTAACAAAGTTATAACATTTCCACCCCCTTAAAACATAAAGGGAAGAAAACCAACTAAATCATAACTTTGTCTAATTGGACTATATCTTCAGCGTATCAATTTTTTGATACGGTGTCTAACGTTTAGTCTCTGAGGTTAGCCTACACAATCCCTCCC